>Ga0213869_10000183_pt1 | contig 50365 bp, 46 predicted proteins | sample PICome_10_FD_160083 | JGI IMG/M metagenome (GOLD analysis project Ga0213869, IMG submission 160083) | Coastal seawater microbial communities near Pivers Island, North Carolina, United States - PICO132 | ecosystem: Environmental > Aquatic > Marine > Coastal | place: USA: North Carolina...
TATTGATGATAATCGTTTTCATACTGGGATATGCAGCCATTGCTTTTGAACACAATCTCAAAATAGACAAAGCTGCCGCAGCATTGGTTACTGGAGTTCTGTGCTGGGTTTTTTTTGTTTTTGGGGGAGGGGAAACACATCAAATAGAACATGATCTATTAAATCACATAGGTGAAATTTCAAGTATCCTTTTCTTTTTACTCGGTGCAATGACCATCGTAGAACTGATTGATACTCATGGGGGATTCAACATTATTACTGATAAAATAGCTACCCAAAATAAAGTAATAGCATTGTGGACAATATGCTTAATGACGTTTTTCTTTTCTGCAATACTTGATAATCTTACTACTTCAATTGTAATGATTTCGCTACTGAGAAAATTAATTAAAGACAAACAAGTCAGATGGCTTTTTGCAGGAATGGTTATTATTTCTGCAAATTCAGGGGGAGCTTTTTCACCAATTGGTGATGTCACGACAACAATGCTTTGGATTGGTGGACAAGTATCTGTTTCACATATCATCTCATCTTTATTTTTACCATCTATAGTCTCTCTTTTAGCCCCATTATTATTCCTGAGCTGGAAATTAGACGGTAAAATACAGCAACCTGAAGTTATTGACTCAAAGAAAAATCAAGCAATAAGTACAAGAGAACAATCAAGTATCCTTGCAATTGGAGTACTGGGATTAATTTTCGTTCCAATTTTTAAAACAGTAACACATCTACCTCCTTTTATGGGAATGATGTTTAGCCTCGGAATATTATGGCTTGTTACAGATTTCATGCATCGGAAAAAACCTTTTGAAATTAGACGCAAATTAAGTGTGATAGGAGTTTTTAAAAAAGTTGATATTGCATCTGTATTATTCTTTTTAGGGATTCTATTAGCTGTAGCTGGTCTTCAGAGCGGAGGGCAACTAAATGATATGGCATTGGGTTTAGACAAAACATTTGGAACGGATTCTGAAACAGGTATTTACGTTGTAGGTAGTCTCATAGGTCTACTTAGTGCCATTATTGACAACGTTCCACTAGTTGCAGCAGTCATGGGAATGTATGAATTAGTCCCTGGGACACTCTTCGCTCAAGATGCACTTTTCTGGAATTTCTTAGCTTATTGCGCTGGAACTGGAGGCTCAGTGCTAATAATAGGATCAGCTGCCGGCGTTGCTGTTATGGGCTTAGAAAAAATACCGTTTGGTTGGTACTTAAAAAAAATTAGCCTCTTGGCTTTATTTGGATATATATGTGGGATTCTGGCCTATGTTTTACAAGCTTGGGTCATAAGTACGTTCAATATCATTTAAATCAGAGATTAACAATTCACAAAGCACTAGGTTTCTGTGTTAACTTAAAACAAAACCCCTTTTATGAAAATTAACTTTCTCCAAATTGAAATACCCGATGAAATTATTGACTCGAAAGGATTGAATTCACTGGAATCTGTGCCAAATGAAGAAACATTGAGTATAATAAGCCTAATGATTTCGGGAGGAATAGGGGCACAAATTATAATGTCTTTAATGGTTTTATTGAGCATCTCAATGATTTATATTTTTGTGAGTCGAATGGGAGCATTAAAGAGAGCAAATGCTATTGACCCCGAATTCATGAAAGATATCAAAGACTACATATCCTCTGGCAACCTAGAATCTGCCGTGAAATTATGCGAACGCTCTGATAGCCCAGTTTCAAGAATGATAAAAAAAGGCATTTCCAGAATTGGCAAGCCTTTACAAGATATTTCAGCATCAATAGAAAATCAGGGAAAATTGGAAATTCAACGTCTGGAAAGAAATCTACCATATTTAGCCACAATTGCGGGAGGCGCTCCAATGTTAGGTTTTTTAGGAACGGTAATAGGAATGATTTTGGCATTTAAAGAAATGGCAAATGCCGGAGGTGGAGTTCAAGTTGATATGCTCGCAGAAGGCATTTATGTAGCAATGACCACAACCGTAGCTGGACTGATAGTTGGGATTTTTGCTTTTTTTGGATATAATTATTTAGTTATGAGAGTTGAGTCTGTTATCTATAAAATGGAGGTAAGTAGCACCGAATTCTTAGACCTTTTGAACGAACCCATTTGATGGAATTTCTATGAATCTAAGAAACAGAAGTAAAATATCAGCAGAATTCAATATGTCTTCCATGACTGACTTGGTTTTTTTGCTTTTAATTTTTTTCATGCTAACCTCTACATTAGTCACCTCCTCAGCTTTAGACGTAATTCTGCCGAAGAGCAAGGCCAAAACTGTTAAGAAATCAACAGTGACTGTCACCATAAACAAAGATCTTAAGTTGAGTGTTAATGATGATTTAGTCTCAATTAATGACTTAGAAATTTCAATATTACAATATGTTTCTAATGACCCAGAAGCTGTTTTAATTTTAAGAGTAGATGAATCTGTACCGACGGGAGAAGCTGTTCGAATAATGGATATTGCATACCGAAATAAGATAAAAATGGTTTTGGCAACTGATCCGAAATGAGTAACTACAGTAAAAAGGAGAAAAATGACCGCAGAAGAGGATGGGCAGCAACGCTTTCAGTCCATTCCTTGTTGTTTGTTTTATTTACCTTTTTCGGCTTAAACTACCAGGACCCCCCCCCAGAAATGGGTATTCCCATAAATTTTGGATATGATGAAACAGGATTTGGTGAAAATTTCAATTCAACACCAGAACCAGTCATTACAAATTCAACACCGGATTTAACACCATTAGAAAGTGAACCTGTTGTGACTCAAGATATCATAGAATCAATAGGTTTTAACAAAGTAGTTAAAAAACTTGAACAAGTAGATCAAATAAAAGAAACCGAAAATATCATTGATGAAATTAAACCAGCAGAGCCTAAAATAGAGAAGCCGAAAGTCGCAAGCGAATTAAGTAATAGACTTAATAGTAGTTTTGGATCAAAATCCACAGATGAAAAATCTAATGCTGGTGAGGGGAGATCGAAAGGGACTGGTAATGAAGGTCAACAGAACGGTAATCTGAACACTTCTGGAAAAGGTGGGTCTGGAGTCTTAGGGTTCAGCTTAGGCTCAAGAAAATCTCTCTCTAAACTTTTAATTGATGGTGATTGCGGAGTAAACGGGGTTCTATTTTTAAACGTATGGGTTGATAACAACGGATTCCCTTATCGAATAGGTAATCAATCCATAAAAGGAACCACTATTACAGATAATCTTGACTGCGCTATAAAAACAGCAAGGGAATTATTGAAAAAAGCACGCTGGGAAGCAGATTATAAAAAAACCTATGCGCAGGGCGTTAAAATAGCAATCCGGATACCGTTTACGTTATAACTTCAATTGAACCAATACGAAAGAGTAATTGATTGGCTTTTTAAGCAACTACCCGTATATCAAAATTCCGGGCCAAGAAATTATAAAATAGATCTTAAAAAATCATGGTTGCTAATGAAAACTTTGGGGCATCCCCAAAATAAGTTTCCATCTTTTCATATCGCTGGAACAAATGGAAAAGGATCAACTTCGCATATGCTAGCAAGTATATTGCAAGCTGAAGGTTATAAGGTGGGTTTATATACCTCTCCCCATTTATTAGACTTTCGCGAAAGAATAAGAATTAATGGTGAATTAATTTCTAAGAAAGAAGTAATTGATTTTATTGAGCAATATCAAAACCAAATTAGCAACATCGAGCTGAGTTTTTTTGAATTAACTGTAGGTATGGCGTTTTCCGCATTTGAAAAAGCTCAGGTCGATATTGCAATTATAGAAGTTGGAATGGGTGGTCGTTTAGATAGTACAAATGTCATAACTCCTATGGTAAGTGTAATAACCAATATAGACCTAGATCATATGGAATTTTTGGGAAATACAAGAGCAGCAATAGCCATCGAAAAAGCGGGTATTTTTAAAAAAAATATTCCTGTTGTAATCGGACAAAAAGATAAAGAGACAGAAAAAGTTTTTCTGAGAAAAGCAAAAGAAGTAGGTACAGAAATTATTTGGACCGAGAACAATAATTTCCCGATTTATGAAATGGACTTACTCGGTGATTATCAGATCGAAAATCAAAGAACTGCACTAACAGTTTTGCAATCCCAAAACAAATTTAAATGCAGTGATAATTCTATAAAAAAAGGACTTAAAAACGTATCAAAATTCACTGGGATTTTAGGGAGATGGCAGATTATTAATGATTCCCCTTTTATAGTTATTGATTCTGCCCACAACCCGCACGGAATGTCTTCATCGATGAAGCAATGGCGAAATATCCTAGCAAATAAGTCCCGAGGATTTATGATTTTAGGTGCTGTAAGAGAAAAAAATTTAAATTCGTTTTGGGATAATATACCAAAAAAATGTATTCTCTATTTTACTAAGCCTAGCATTCAAAGAGGTCTTCCTGCTCACGAATTATATTTAGCGGCAAAAGAAAATAATTTTTCGGGCACAGCATGTGATTCTTTTTCTGAGGCATTCCAAAAGGTTAAAACTCAATTAAAAATTAATGATGCCTTATACATTGGAGGAAGCACATTTCTTGTCGCTGATGTGCTTAAAATGAGGAAAAAATTCTAAAATCTCCAACCCAGACCTGAATTCAAACCATAAGTGAAATTGGGAAGATCAGATCCTCCTGGATAAGCATCATAGTTAATGTTTGATGAAATCACCAAATTCAATTTAGGAGATATTGGAGTTGAAAATCTTGAATTCAGAACTAATCTCACATCCTCCCATCGTCCAAAAGCAGGTTGATAATAAGCAATAGAATTCCATTGATATTTATCTGCAAGCCTAATATCTAGTGACACATAGGTACTCATCCTGAATAAACTTTCTAACTTACCGGAAGATTCTTGATCAATCTCGTACATCACTAAAGGCGAAATATAAAAACTAACGGATTTAGTTTTTATTGCCATATATCTTGGACCAAAACCAAAGTTATACCTCTGAGCTATTCGCATAGGCTTATTTGATTGCCATTGAAAAAATGCTTCTCCTGTAAATTTTTCAGATATTTTTTTATTATATCGTCCGTGAACAAAACCATTCTGTTCAAATAATAAAGATTCCCCACCTACTCGGGTTGAAAAATTACCGCTGAAAATACCAAAATAAGATTCATCTCCAACTGACTTTCTTATGTTGGTTGAAGTAGATAACCGCATTAATAAATTTTTTGCTCCACCAAAATAAAAACTTCCATCAACAATACCATGAGTCCCTGAGTCGGTTCCAGTTCGACTTCTCATTGCTTCCACATTAACAATTTGGCCTGAAACTGCAGTAGTAAAAAAATAAAATAAGAAAGTATAAACATTAGGCATGTTACAAATGTAATATGAACATTAGACGACGTATCTTTTAATTATGAAAAAATATCTTTTCCTATTCCTTTTGATTCCCTCTATTTTATTTGGTCAAAATGATGATCTACGCCAAAGAATAAATGCATTTAAAAATGATCTATCTGAAAATTATAAAATAAAATCATTTAACGTAGGTGGGGAACGCTTAGGGTCAATACAATATGAAGAAACAGTTTTTTCAACAAAATTTAAATTAGAAAAACTCGAGAAACAGAGAGATAATCTTAATCGAAATGTTCGTTTTGACGTTTATATGAATATTTTTGAATTTGCGGATAAAGACGAATTAAATTGGGTCATGAAACGGTGGCTTAAAAACTTTATTGATGGCAGTCAAATTCGCCCTGGAAGAGACTCCAGGAATGTTCCACATGCTAACCCAAGCATCATAATCATAGAAGGTAACAGCATTTCTATTTTGAATCAACCATGTACTCAGTTTGAAGCTATTGATTACCGAGAATGGAGGAGTAAAATGCTCACATATTTTGGTAGTCCATCATCTATAATCATAGAAATAGGCGGTTGTGAAGGACCACTGAATTGGACCAAGAATGCACCTGACCCCAGAGACAGGACTTGGAAATAGGACAAAATTGTTGCAATTACTTTTTAGCTTAAATCCTTAACGGCAGAGAATATTTTTCCTGAAGGAATATCTTTACAAGCAAAGTCTTTTCTCGAACAATAATTCAAGCCAGCGATGGAACATGGCCAACAGTTCAAGTTCTCAGGCTCAATAGAGATAGAATTATTATTCAAGGCCCTAAATCCAGCTTTTGGTGACGTTCCCATCCACAAAATAACAGTGGGGACATTATATGCGGCAGCAATATGTTGATTCGCAGAGTCACAAACTATAGCTCCTTTTGCCATCTGCCACATTTCTTTTTCACTAAATCTCATGTCGGAGGCAATACTCAACTGCGGATGTGAATAATTCCAATTTTGCAATTCGTCTTCAGTTCCCAAAATAATTATCGACTTCCCTTCACTCAAAAGTTCTTTAACAATAATTATTACTTTATCTAAAGGCCAACTTTTTGTTTTTTTAGAGGAAAATGGACAAATAATCCAAATATTTCTTTTGACTGCCAATGAGTTTTCAGGAGCAGGCTTTAAAGAAAAAATTGGAGAGGCATAGTTCACATCAAAAGACTTCAAAACAAGACTAATTTCTTCTTGAACACTAGGAAGACTTTTAATTTTCTTTCTCAAAAATGGCTTTCTTAAATTCCTTTTTTTTGAAAACCTCTTTACTTTGTAGCCCATCAAATATGCTACAGAATAAAAAACTACTGTTCGCATATGTGAATGCGCATCAAATACAAAATTGGGAGAATTACTTCTGAACCAACCCCAGAAGAAAACTACCTGGCTCAACCAAGATCTATAATCACCAGATAAATCTAAATCAACGACTCGAATACTGCTGACCCTCGGAAGATTAGCAGCTATATCTGGTCTGGTGAATAAAGTAAAAGAAACAGAAGAATCCTGAAAAGTAGCATCTTCCAGCACCGAAAAGAGCATGAATACGTCACCGAGCGCTGAAAAACGAGCAACTGCAATGTGGTTTCTATCAGTCATTTTTATTCAACGCCATAAAGTGCAGGATTTGTATCTGGGTCATTATAAAGTTTATGCTGTTCAAAAATATTATACTTAACAGCGCCAGATTTTAAATCACCGATAAGGTCGTTTATGCTATCAATTAGATTTTTATTTTGTAATTCTAGTTTGCTTAGACGCAATTTTGCTTCTTTAATAAGGTCATAATTTGAATCCTGTCGTACTGATTCAATATTCATATGATATATCTTGAGTTGTAAAATACTTAAGCGATCTAAAGCCCAACCCAATGATTCCGTCCTTATTGATCCATTCAGGTTTTCTCCAGGCTGCAATGAATCTTTTAAAACAGAATCTATTTTTTCTACTTTTTCCGTTCGCATTTGATTCAATAAATCAATTCTTCGCTTTAAAGAAATAAAATGAATGGAAGGTAAATCTTCTCGTCTAATTTCATCTTCCAGATGCCACTGAACGATATCTATCCAAGCTTTTTGAAAAAATATTTGAGATAGATAATCTTCTGTAGAGATTTTTGGACAAGGTGAGTCTAATTTATCCAATAGATGATAATCATGAATAGCCTTTACAAATAATTTTATTGCCCAATCCGCAGTCATAAAAGCTTAAATCTATCAATACCCTCTTGAAGCCAATCAACAAAAACACTTGCATCTGGATGATATGCTGCACTACCATTTAATGGTTCAAAACTCCCATTAGGGTCAATAATAACATAAAAAGGCTGGGCGTTAGCATTGTAATTAGTCGCTTGAAAATCACTCCACTTCTGACCAACTCTTTTTATCTCTTTTCCTGAAACTTCAGATAAATATTGTTCGTCTTTGGGCAATACAATCCTCTCATCTACATATAATGAAACTAAAACAACTTCTTTTGACAATATGTTTTTAACCCTTAAATCTGTCCATACTTGTTCTTCCATTTTTCGACAATTAACACAACCCCATCCAGTAAAATCAATCATTACGGGCTTGTTAACCTCTTTAGCATAGGCAATAGCTCCAAGTAAGTCATTGTTAAAAACAATTTTATCTTTATCGCTACGAGAAGATAATGATGCATCAGAGCCATACTGTTCAGAATAGTGTAACGGTGGTGGAAAACCTGAAATTAATTTTACTGGCGCACCAAAAATACCTGGCAATAAGTAAAAAGCTATAATTAAAAACAGAGAACCTAAAAGCATTCTACCGACGCCTAAATAATCAGACTTACTATCGTTTGGGAGCCTAAAACCACCAAATAAGTAAAAAGCAGTAACAAATGAAATTCCTGTCCAAATAGCTATAAAAAGTTCACGGTTTAGCATATGATATTGCCAAACCATATCTGCTGTAGAAAGGAATTTTAAAGCAAAAGCTAATTCTAAGAATCCTAGAACAACTTTTGCTGCATTTAACCAACCTCCTGATTTAGGCAGAGATTGTAACCAACTTGGGAAAGCGGCAAAAAGCATAAAAGGTAGACTTAGGGCAAAGGAGAATCCAAACATTCCAATTGCAGGAGCCAATAATTCCCCAGATTGACTTGCACGGACAAGAAGAGTACCTATTAATGGCCCTGTGCAACTAAAAGAAACTAAAGCCAAAGTAAACGCCATGAAAAATATACCAAAGAGCCCCCCTTTATTTGATAATGTATCAGATCCATCTACCCATTTAGCAGGCAATGTGATTTCAAACGCACCGAAGAAACTGATTGCGAAAACCACAAATAGGAAAAAGAATGCCAAATTAAACCAAGGATTTGTTGCCAATGCATTTAGGGCATCTCCGCCAAATAGCACGGTAACCAAGAGGCCTAAAGCAACGTAAATAACATTTATGCTTACACCGTAAGTAATTGCTTTACTAATTCCCTCAGAACGGCTTTTACTTTGCTTCATAAAGAAACTAACAGTTAGAGGAATCATCGGAAATATACAGGGCATAATAATTGCAAAAAATCCCCAAAACATTCCCTCTCCAAAAATCCCCAACAAGCTATCAGAGATTTTACTATCTCTGATAATTGTCCTTTTCTCCGTCATTTCTGAAGTTGATATTAAACCATCAGAATTAATATTTGTCTTATCATCACTTTCTATAGATCTGCTGTTTAATAAAATTTCATCTGTGGCTGGAATAATCCATTTGAGCTTTAAATAGTCCGGAGGAAGACACATCTCATCATTGCAAACGATAAATTCAACTTCAGCTTCTAATATTAACTCTTGTGCGTTTTGTTTATCTATTTCCTGACGGAATACAACCTTATTCTTGAAAAAAGATAATTCCATATCAAACTCCTTTACAAACTCTGTAATCGCCGGAGGTTCTTGAAAATAATTAGGATCAGAAAAACTAATAACAGGATTATTGTTGTCTAAAAAAGAAGTAGTGTCCAAAGTAAATTTTGTAGGAAATGGAAAATCATCATTATCCTGACTGTATAAATGCCAGCCAGGCTCCAGAGTTGCAATAGCCTCTAAATATTTTCCATCGAAATTGGTTGACCACTCCACAGGAGTCAATATTTGAGCATTGACTTGCCACGTTCCAAGTATAATCAGAATAGCGAAGTATAACCTTTTAATAACTTTCATAAAAGCAAAAATAACGGATCATTGATCATTAAAACGGATATATTTTTCTTCATTATCGACTTTAACGTTTCTACTCAGCTGTAATCCAGGTATCCAGTAAACTTCGCCTGAAGAAATAGAATTAGAGAGCAATACTTGTTGATGCCTAAAACATGATGGAACTTTGGAATCGGTGAGAATATCACTTATCTTTTTTTTACCCTTCATGCCAATAGGATATATATAATCACCCTTAATCCAAGTCCTCCAAAATAAACCTTTATCATTTTCGGGGACATTAATGAGAGGATTCATTAAATCGCCGAAATCCTTAGTTTCTTTTGATTTGATATGTTCTAATTCCCATTGTTTTTCAATATTCCAAAAACTTCCATTCCAGCAATTACCTTGAATATTTGAAATTCCTGAACCGATATTTTTCGGCTTTACAGTTGATAATCTATTTTTTACCAAATTTGGATTAAGCAGGACCAAACCTTCACGCTCATGCCAAATTTGCCAATCCTTGAATTGAATATGAGTCCCAACTTGTGATTTATCCAAAGAGATAACTTGTTCATATTCAAAATTAACAATTGGTTTAATGATATAATTAAAAAGCAGTGACCCATAATCTAAATCAAATATCTTTCGATCGATAATTTTTGCTCCTGGAATAGAATATGATTTGTGTAGATATAAATCTTTATCTCGGTTAATAGTAGTTTTTATGTAAGAATTGATTTCTCTTAAATTTCTCTGTGTAGTTTTTAAACCCTGCAAAGCTTGCGGCACAGCTTTAATTAATGATGCTAACGAATTATGTCGAATATGGTTTCTAGTATATTTATCGCTATGATTAGTTGAATCTTCACGCCAAACTAATTTATGTTTTGTTCCAAAAAAATTGATTTGATCCTTTGAAACTGACCAAAAAGGTCTGTATACTTTATCATTTTTAGATGATATAGAAATCAAGCCACTTAAACCTGTACCTCGAGCAGCATGAAACAAAAATGTCTCAGCTGAATCATTTGCATGATGAGCTGTTAAAACGGAAAGTGCCTGAACTTCTTTACAGTAATTCATCACAGCTTCATATCGTAAATCTCGAGCTCTGGACTGAAAATTAGCGAATGAATTGAACTCTTTTGGCGCACGAAGAATCTTAAAAGGGACTGAATATTTAGAGCACCAGTCACGAACAAAATTTTCATCTTGATCAGATTCTTTCCCGCGAAGACCATAATTCAGATGAAAAATGAAAAATGGAACTTCAAGTATTCTGAGTATGTGAGCTAGAGAAAGGGAGTCTTGACCTCCTGAAAACATTAAAACATAAGGTGATGGAACTTTTTCTAAAAAATTATTTACTAACTCTATTAAATCAACACTATTTGATTCCATAATTATTTATTAAAATTCAATACGTGTTTTGGGGCATCCATTTTCAAATTTATCTCTTCCCACTCTTTTTTAGGATCAGCATCTAAAGTCAGTGCCGAACCTGCCCAAGAAATCCATTTATCAGTTTTACTTTCATACATTAAACTCCGGATAATAACATTGAAATCACATTCACCATTAGGCGCCACGTAACCTAAAGCTCCTGAATACCATCCTCTCCTTCCAGACTCTTGACTATCTATTCTCTCCATTGCCCGAATCTTAGGGGCCCCTGTCATACTCCCCATGGGGAAAGTAGCCTCGATGGTATTTAACCAATCTAAATTATCTTTTAAGACCCCACCTACAGTCGATACCAAATGAAATACTGTTGGTAATTTTCTCAGTTCCAAATATCGATCAACCTTTACCGATCTTTCCTTTGCTACTCGAGATATATCATTACGAACAATATCCACAATCATGGTATTCTCACTACGTTCTTTTTTTGAATTTCTTAAATCATTTCCATGTCGGATATCATCAGCATGATTTTTACCCCTAGGAGATGTACCTTTTATTGGTTGACTGTAAATACGAGTTTCATTACTCTCTTTACGAACACATAAGTATCTTTCTGGGGAAGCTGAAATTAAAGTAGCTGTGGGGGTTTGATAATAACCCGCCATAGAGGCTTTAGTCTTAGAGAATAACCTTTGATATACGTCCATTCGATCAATATTCCCTTTACCTTTAAAAGGAAAACACAAATTCGCTTCATAAATATCTCCAAGATTTATCCATTCTTTTATTCTTTCAGCCCTTTCGAGATAGTCATTTTCCCTCCAGGATTCTATTATTTCAATTCCTGGATCAAGAACTTTTGTGACTTTCCCTCGTCTTAAAATATTTTCCCACCAATCCTTCGAATCATAGTTTAAGGATTCGTGAATGTGTAACTGAATGACACCTTTTTTTGAAACTACAACCCATTGGGGTTCAAAAAAAACAATTTCAGGAAAATTTAAATTTGACGGATGCCTTGAAGAAATTGATTTCTCTAAAGCATTTTTTAGATCATAGCTGAGAATTCCAAACCACCAAGATGGGCATGAACGCCAAAGAGATTTGAGGTTATACCATGCTTTAGAATCCGCAATTGGATATATAAAATTTTTAACACTTCCTCCAGCACATAAAAAATCATATCGATCCAAAACTTCTGGTGATTCAATTAAAGAAGACCCAGTTTCTAAAATACTAAAATGAGAAAAAGATTCAGAAGCATTACGCAACGCCGTTTGAATTTCAACGGACGCAATTTTCAATTTATGCGTCTTAAAAGACATATTAGGAGTGTATTGCTCTCTTGGCTGTTGCATCTAAAGCCGCCTCCTTAATCGCCTCGGTATAAGTTGGGTGGCCATGACAAATTCTTGCAATATCCTCAGCGGAAGCTCTAAACTCCATTGCCACAACAGCTTCCATAATTAGATCCGCAGCTCTCGCAGCTACAATATGGACACCTAAGACCTCATCACTATGTGAATCAGCAAGAATTTTTACAACTCCATCGATGTCTCCTGAAGCCCTTGAACGACCCAGGGCTCGCATCGGGAAAGATCCAACTTTATAATCCTTTCCCATTTCTTTTAATTCATTTTCTGTTTTCCCAACACTAGCAACTTCCGGCCATGTGTAAACAATGTTTGGAATTAAATTATAATCAATATGAGGTTTTTGACCTGCAATAAATTCAGCAACGGAAACACCCTCATCTTCTGCCTTATGAGCAAGCATAGCGCCTCTAACTACATCACCTATTGCAAATATATTTGGCTTACTAGTCTGTAAATTATGATCAACTTTTATCCGACCTTGATCATCCAACTCTAATCCTGCTTTATCCAAATTTAAACCTTTTGTGTAAGCCTTTCTTCCCACTGCAACAAGACAATAATCTGCCTCTAGGCTAAATGAATTTCCTTTACTATCAAAACCCGACACATTTACTGTTTTGCCTTTTCGTATGACTCTATCAACCTTTGTTGATAAATGAAATTTAATTCCAAGTTTCCGAAGACTTCTCTGAAGTTCTTTACCACAAGAGTCGTCCATATTAGGTATAAGACTTTTACCATACTCAACAACAGTTACTTCAGACCCAAGTCGCTTATAAACTGAACCCATTTCAAGGCCAATAACCCCTCCACCGATCACAACAAGACGTTTGGGTATCTCTTGAAGATTAAGAGCCTCTGTTGAAGAGATTACTCTTTCCTTATCAAACTTAGCAAATGGTAATTCTATTGGTTTTGAGCCCGTTGCTAGGATAATATTTCTAGCATTTATTTTTACCTTTTTTGATCCATTAACTTCAATTGAAGTATCATTAATTAGACTTGCCAATCCATGAATGACTTCAATCTTATTCTTCTTCATTAAAAAATCAATTCCCTGGCAAGTTGTATCTACGACAGAATCTTTTCGACTAATTAATTTTGGCATATTAACTTTTGGCGCCGGTCCCTCTATACCATGCTGCTCAAAATTATGTATTGCATTGTGAAAGTGCTCTGACGAATCCAATAAAGATTTCGAAGGAATACAACCCACATTTAAACATGTGCCACCTAGCGTATTATATTTTTCCACTATAGCCGTTTTAAGGCCTAACTGAGCACATCGAATTGCACTCACATAACCCCCAGGGCCGGACCCAATAACTACAACATCATACTGCATAACACTTGAATTTATTTTCAAAGTAAAGGTAGTTCACTCTATCTTAATTATGCATTCAAATAGCACAAGCACTAGATCACTATTGAACTTTTTTTCTCACAAAAACACTGATCAATAAAAATGGAAATAATAAAGCCCCTGCTCTTCCGATTAAATCTCCACATATTGTAAAGACAGTTTTTTTATTATTTAATCGAAATAAACTTGTTCGTATTCCTTTCTCTCCCCAAGTCATGGCCTCAATAACTTGCCCTTTTGGGTCGATGAATCCTGAAATACCAGTATTTGAAGAACGAAGTATCCATCTTCTGTTTTCTATCGCTCGAACTCTTGAATATTGCATATGAGTCAAATGACCTAGAGTATTACCCCACCATCCATCATTGGTGATAATTGCAAATACATTGGCACCTTGTTTTGCATATTCTCTGACATAATTACCATAATCTTGCTCCCAACAAATGATAGGAGCTAATTTAATAGAGGTATCAATTAAGGTAAAGACATCGCGATAATCTTGAGTTCCCAGGCTACCAGCAGATCCCCCCATGTCAATTGTGAAATCTCCCAGTATTTTTGAGAGCAGAGAACCAAAAGGCATGTACTCAACTCCCACCACTAATTTTGACTTATGATAGAACCGCATGGGTTTATTAAAAGATAAAACAAATGCAGAATTGTAAAGGTCATAATAATTTTTACCGTGTGAACTTATTTTTCGGGAAGTATTTGTTCGATCCGCATTAGTAAATAGCTCGTAAGTCATAGCACCGACCAATAAACTTGTCTTTGGATAACTTTGAATAATTGAATCTAACTCATGGATAGGTTTAAAAACATTAGCATGACTTTCCTGCAGGCCTTCATGAAGAAATGTTTCAGGAAAAACAATCACATTTGGAGAAAATTCAAGCGCCAAATCATTAGAGTCATTTATATTAGACTTTAAATATGACTTGATAATTTGAGCCCATTCTCTTGCTTGTTGCTGATCTGATTTTTCAAATTTTTCATAATATGGATCAACATTAGGCTGAACTACCGTGCCTAATCTCTCAGGCATTTCATCTTCGCTAAAATTAAAATATAGAAAAAGGCTAAACATAATTGGAATAAGCCATAATCCCATTAATGTAACATATGATTTAAGACTACTTTTTAAATTTTTAAACGAAAAGTTAAATTCTCCATTTATACGGTTTATTTCCAACACCCTTGACTTGATGACAGCATGAAGCAAAGTTAGATTTCCAATAAGGATCCAAAATGTTCCACCCCTATGTCCGGTATATTCATACCACTGAATCATAAGTGGGGAACTAGCAAATGCATGGCCTAAATCCAACCAAGGAAAACTAAGTGCCCAACTCTCATGAAAGACCTCTAAAGCCAGCCAGCCAGAGACTAGAGTCCAATAACCAATTCTTTTACTATGAACCCTAGTAACCCAACCATAACAAGCGAAAACCAAACTCATCAATCCCCCATTAATGAAAACAGTTGCCAAAACACCCGACCAATGGGCATTCCAAACCCAAAATGTTGTTCCAGCATTAAATATTCCTAATGCAATAAATCCGTATAGAAAGGTTCGAATGAATTTCCGTTTTCCAAAATCATTTCGAATCTGATAGTCTACAAGAAGAAGAGGTAAAAAAGCAAAAAGAAAAGTGAAATTAAAAGTACTATCTGCAAATCCCCAAACCCCAGGCCAAAAAATCATTAGCAAAAATCCAGTAAAAGCTGAATAATAGATCTTTTTTAGCATTTAATAAAAGTACACCTTACCCATGATTCGAGCATGCTATATTTGTGTAATGCAATGGCTTCCTAACTTATTAACCATTAGTAATGCATTTTTTGGGTGCCTGAGTTTAATTTTCATTCATAATTATAATCTCGACCTTATTACTATCCTGATTACAGCTTCTTTGTTATGTGATTTGTTTGATGGCTATCTGGCGAGAAAAATAGGATCTGATGGAGAAATTGGTAAACACCTCGATAGTCTAGCTGATATGATTTCTTTCGGAGTTGTGCCGGGAGCTATTATCACAAAAATTGCCTATTCATTGGGTAGCCCTATTTTCTTTTTAGGCTTTTTTATCACTTTAGGATCGCTCTATCGTTTAGCAAAGTTTAATGCAGAAAAGTCTAACGGCAACTATTTCACCGGCCTTCCTACTCCAGCAAATTCATTGATGATTCTTGGCATCGCGTGGGCAATTCAAGAATATAATTTATTTCAAAACATATCAAATGACCAGCCCCTAATTAATTCTATGTTTTCAATCTTATTTATTGTAACAATAACTTTGTCCGTTTACGTCATGAATTCATCATTACAAATTATGAGCTTTAAATGGATACCAAAGCATAAAGAACAATTGATTTCGAGAATTATCTATGCTATCATTAGCGTCATTTTGTTAATAATTTTTAAAGCGACAGCTTTTACATTAATCATACCTTTATTAGTATTATTTTCACTCATCGAAAGAAAGCTTTTTAAATCAAAAAACTATGAAATTCCGAGCAGAAATTGACATCATGCCTTTAAAAGCATTACTTGATCCTCAGGGTAAGACTGTCACCCAAAATATGATCAACATGGGGTTATCTGATGTCAACAATGTCAGAATCGGGAAACACGTGACATTAGAAGTTGAAGCCACAAGTAAAGAAGAAGCGACGGAAAAAATAGACCTAGCTTGTAAAAAAATACTTGCTAACCCCATTATGGAAAGCTACTCCTACGAGATATTTAATCAAGCGTGAATTTCCTGGCTCACCTTGTTCTTTCAGAGGGAGGAGACCAAGTCATGGCAGGGAATTTTTTTGCAAACCAAGCAAAAGGAAATAGCTGGAAAAAACTTTCTAAAAATTACGCTAAAGGAGTTATTTTACACAGGGCTATCGATTCCTATGTTGATGGTCACGAAATAGTATTAGATGCAAAAAAACGACTTTCCTCAAATTTTGGTAAATTCAAAGGTGTCTTGCTTGACATCTATTGGGATCACTTTTTAGCGGAAAATTTCATCAATCACTGCGGGAAAAATCGTAACGAATTTGTAGCCTATTCTCTAAATGTGCTGAAAAAACATTCTGACATATTCCATATAAACTCAAGAAACATGATTATCCATATGGAAAAGCAAAATTGGCTAAATGATTATTCCCATCTTGATGGAATAGATAATATTTTGTGTCAAATGTCAAATCGATTTCGTTATCAGAACCCCCTTGATAAAGGAATCAATGGTCTCAAAGAAAACTATTTAGCACTAGGTAATGATTTTAAAACTCTATGGCCCGACTTAAAATCTAAATTTGGAATGCATCCATTTTTTAGCGAAAAAATTCATAGTTGAATCTATTAATCTCAATACCAAAATTTAATTACTAGTTAATCATTTCTTTTCTTTAAATTAGAAAATGAAATGTAGATTAAGAGCATTATTTCGAATTATTTCATTTGGGATTTTAATGACATTCTTATCGCTGCTTGTTCCTTTAGTAAGACTTTTTTTCAGCTCTAAAATGGCCTTTTCCCTCTATAGACAAGGAATGCTTTTGACACATAAAATTTTGGGAATTCGTTTGAATATTATTGGAAATCTTCCTACTGAACCTGCAATGATAATGTGTAACCATCCAAGTTATTTTGACGTTCTTTATAATATTGGCAAACATCCAGCAGTTATGGTTGTTGGTCATCAATTCAAGAAATGGCCTTTTATTGGTTGGCTCGCAATGGCTCTAAATACTATTTGGGTGAATCGAACAAACCCAAATGTTCGAAAAAAAGTAAGGTCAGATATTGTAGAAACAATAAATAATGGTTTGTGCGTTTTTGTCTGTCCTGAGGGAAGAACTTCAGGTTCTCATTTTATTCATGAAGTCAAACCTGGCCTCTTTCATGATGCAAGCATCAATCAAATACCAATTGTATTCTATTCTTTTTGGTATCATTCAACAGATTTCCCATATTTCCATGATCTAAATTCAGGGTTTTTGAACCATTTATTTCGTCATATTTGGCAAGCATTAAAAAATAAAAATGTGACTGTTGACATGAGGATAAGCAGTCCTCGAAAAATTAATTCTGCTGATAGTGGAATGTTAGATTTTTATAAATTTAATGCCTGGCATTTAAGGCGTGCACTCGACGTTCAAAATATAGTAAATCCAAATATTTTAACATAAAATATTTAACCGAATTAGTCGGTATGTATTAAAGGTATCGTGTAACCAATTAGCGCTCCAAAAGAATAACCCACTAAAACATCAGACAGAAAATGTTCACCTGAAATAACCCTGTTATATGCTGTAATAGCTGGAATAACAATAGCAACTGCCCATGCCAGAGGCTTCAATCTTGATTTGGGATAATGGTCTGTGAATACTTTGGCAGCATAAAATGAATTTGCGGCGGACAAACTTGTATGCCCTGAAAAAAAAGATTTCCTGGCATCCTTTGATGTCCGCAGTGAAATTGGAGCCAAATCGCTATAAGCATAAGGTCTTGATCGCGAGAAAGTATTCTTGACTATTTCAGTTGACAATAACGTCAATAAATTCACCTCAATTAAAATAGACGCAGTTGGTATTGAAGTGTTCCATTTTTTCGAGATTAATGATGGGATTAGTGCTGCAGAGGCGCCTAATAATGCGGATGAATACACGATAACATCACTTCGGGAAGAGGCACCAGGATTCCACAAACCAATTACAAAACGATCATAATTAGGAATTTTAGCCTGAGATAAGGAATTTAATTCATCCTTAGTAAAACCTAGTAAATTAGACTTGATCGGTTCATTAAAACCGAATAAAGCCAGGGAGCTATTGGCAATAAATGATTCCGTACTATAATTTAACTTATAAATATTTTGAGCTGAACTTGATATTTGAATTAAAAATAACGTAATAATAATTATTGTTAATCTAATCATATTGAAATTATTCAATTATTATACTCCGGTTAAATGTTTTACCCTCCGAGCTGATTTGCATTTGATATAATCCAGGATCAAACTGAGAAACATCAATTTTTTTTACTCGGTCAAATTCGTAGTTGTTGATTACACTTTGGATAAGAACTCTACCCAGCATATCGGTAATTTGAAAATTGGCCTCTCCAATATTGTTTAAAGATTGAAAATCGATCAAAACAAAATCGTTAGCTGGATTTGGATAAAAATTTATTCCTTCATTTCTATCTTGATTTTCTATTTCTGAAAGAGTTACACTTGGTTGATTTAACTTCAAATCCGTATATATTCTATATTCTCCCGGTGCTAAAGTCAATGACATATATTGGTCTGTCACGATCAAAGAATCAGAACTAAAATAATCATACCAAATCCCCAAATGAGCAAAATTAGGAATAACATTACGATGCCAAATATCAAAATTACCTATAACGTTAGCATTCATTATTGAGTCATTCAGTATTAAACGCTTAGTCCTAGAAGTCAGGCTATAATAGAAATCCTTAGTATTAAAAGTAGAAGGGTGATTTTTCCTAAGATTAATAAGAGAAGATGTTATATCATAAAGCCTTTTCCGCTTGGGAACCTGCTGATAATTCCACAATACAGGCTTATTACAAATACGACAAGGGTTATTGATTGATATGTCATACCCTAATTCACTAAACATATAAAGCATTTTTGGACCAGGTATAAGAAAGTTAAAAGCACTGACCAACTCTGCACGTTTTAATCCCACATCGATATCTCTAACATTGTAGAGATTAGGCTGACTATTATTCCCAAATGTATTTACATCATACATGAGCCTCTCTTCGTCATGGCTCTCAATGTATGAAATTAAATGTGGAGCATTCCAACCTCTATTTTTATAAACGGCATTTGAAAAATTCGAAGTGCTCGTATATCCCATTGCAGCTTGACGGTAATTATAAGTTGTATTCCCCCACAACATCATTCCATAATCTGAAAGCAGTTTTTCTTCATTATTATCTCCCCAATGCTCAAGTATGACAAATAAATCTGGATTCACAGACCAAATGGTATCCGCCATTCTTTTTAAAAGAACTTGTCTCTGAATATCCCATCCTGAATTCGAGTTGTTGGTGAAGCCCTTTGTGAAGTCAAAACGGATTCCATCTATATTATACTCTTGAATCCAATAAGTATTTACTCTGTCCATGAAATCTTGGGTTGAAATAGACGTGTGATCAAAATCATATCCCCAGCAATAAGGTGGGTGTGGACAATTGGAATTAAACCAAGGGTTATCCGCTGATGGTTGGTTCGCTGCTGCATCCCAGTACATTTTTACCAATGGACTCTGACCAAATGCATGATTGAAAACAAAATCCATAATTACCGCAATGCCTTTACTATGGCATGAGTCTATCAATTCTTTATATTTCTCTGGAGTCCCATAATATTTATCTAATGCCATATGATATGATGGATTGTATCCCCAACTCTCATTGTTTTCAAATTCATTATTTGGCATCAACTCAATAGCATTAATACCTAGGCGCACGAGATAGTCCAAAGTATCGATAACCATTTGATAATTTCGGTTAGAACCGCTAGCAAAGTCTCTTATTAACAATTCATATATGATCAAATTAGATTTATCTGGAGCTAGGAAATTAGTGTTCTTCCATGCATATTTTTGCTTTCCAGGGTGAATAAGAGTACAATGACCTGTTGTTAATCCTGTTGGGTATGGATGAGGATTTGGATAAGTTGAATTAGGGATGTTGGGGTCATTTGCTGGATCCAGTATTAACTCTGAATACGGATCAGCCAATTTCATTTCACCATCAATCCAATATTGATAAGCATATCTAGTATTTGGAGATAGATTTAGCGTTAACCAAAACTTTTCACCATTTATTGATTTATTCATAAAACAGAGAGAATCGGGCAAAAAGTCATTGAAGTCTCCCAAAACATATACAAACGATTTATTTGGAGCATTCAAAATCAAAGTGACTGTAGAATCATTTATATAATTGATGCCATCATTCAAACCTGCAGGCGGATCAATATATGATACCGGTGGATTACTAAAATAAAAAGTACTATCTCTCACTGGTGCTTGACTCCCACCATTATCAATCAGCAACTCTAACATATGATTACCTCCAGAAGAAACAATTAAATCATGATAAAAATGATCAGAATTTCCCATTGAATCTGAAGCTATTAAAACACCATTATCATAGAGAATAAACATAGCATTTTCATTAGCCGCACCATGTATTTCAATTGTATCACCTAGATCTGCAATTAAATATTCATCAGGTGTAATGAACCTTCCTAATAAGCCTGCAGAAGAAGGATAAACGGGATAATAAATATCTGATCCATCTGAAGCTCTTCCCACATTATTTCCCGCTGCATCCCTAAAAACAAATGCGAGCTGCAAAACATTGGTGGTCAATAAAGGAAAACCATAAAAAGAAGGTATGTGATAATCAATCTGATGTTTATTATTCCCAAGGTCAGTCATGAGTACTGAAGGCGTTGGTTGGCCCCAAATTCCCTGAACAAATTTCCAGTTAGTTGGGGATGAACTTGTTGAGGTAATAAGTCCAGCATGAGCATAAATTGGAGAAATTCCTATAAGTGCGCCATTCCCCTTTGTCGCATCATAAACTATACTAACTGTATCCTGACTTGTTGGAAAAGGTGGATCAATTGAAAGTATTTGTCCCTTTGACTGAATAGTTAATAAAACTAAGATCGATACAATGAGCTTTTTCATATATGAATTCATGTGAATCTAGATAAAATTAGAGCAATGTTTAAACCATACATCAAAATTTATTTTAACACAAATGGAAATTATCAAATTTTCATCAAAAAATTAAAAGTAAAAGCGGTATTCCAATTTTCTAAATCTCTATCATAGTATGCATCATACCCCAAGGAAAAGCCATTAAGTCCAAAACTCGACCCTGCAAAACTTGATGATATTATGAAAAATCTTGATCTTTCCCTTTTTTCCACAGAAATATCTTCAGGGTTATAAGATTGATAAATACCTTGACCAAAAGGTGCCATCCAATTTTTTCCAACCCATGACTTTACATTAAATTGCCAATCATTCCAATTTTTGGAAACAGAATGTAAATGTCCCGAACCAAAAGCAATCTCGGAAAAAATAGATTTAGGGTCAAAATACTGCATGCAAGAGTAATTATATCTGGGTAATTTTAGTGAAATATTTTGCTCTCTCCTTTTAATTGAAATAACAGGACTTACAGATGCTTGAAATGCACTATGACCTCTATTACCGGTAACTGAGGATTCATCCATATCAATTTGACCACCAACATGCCTATACAAAGCATAAAATCTAGCATCAAAATTATAAGCGATATCAATATCGCCAGTTTCTTTATTTAATAAAGACTTTGATGAATCTCGATTTTTTAAAAGGATTATGTTTTGATTAATTCCCAAAACAAAAGTTTCTTTGAACGGACTTGCGAATACTATGGCCTGATCCCAGTTCATCCATAAATCTGTTTTTTGTGAAATATATTGAATCCCATATTCAAAAGGGTTGATATATGGAATTGCTGGATTGTATATGGGCTCTGGAAGGCTATGACCGGGATTACTTAGAGAACCAAATCTTATTTGACCAAATTTACAGTGATTTCCTAAAAATTGGACCAATGCAATATGAGGAAATAATAGCAATCTACCCCCAAATTGCTGATTAAAAGCTGTACCAATTTCTAAACGCCTATTATCTTTTAAATTACTTTTCCAAAAAGCATTCAATTGCAGTCCAAATTGACTTCTTCCCAGCTCCATTGGGTGAAAGAATTCTGTATTTCGAAAATATCCCAAAGCACGAATTTCAATACCTTTTAAAGTATCAAGATCACGTTGATATCCATATTTCTGCATTTTCACAACCCCTGCTAAAGCAGTCCCCTGTGCCTGTAACGATAGATTATTAATGAATAAGACAATAAATCCGAGGAGAAATTCTTTTAGCCCCATTTAAACTTTATATAATTTGAATTCAAGTGCCTCTTCATAAATGTCCTAGCAAGACGAAATTTATTCAACAATTTTTATCCAAAGCTTACCCTTGTATTGCTTTTGTAAACCAGATGCTTTTGCTTTTTCTGCTTCCTCAGCATTCTCAAATTTTAAGATATACATGTAATACATATTATTTTTCTTGTCTCTGAATACATCGGTATTAATGCCTTTTTTTTGCATCGCATCTTTCATTCTAGATGAAAGGCTTGACGATCGATATATACCTGAGACTATATAATATCCTGGAGAACCTGCTACTACATTTTCAGCGTAATTATCCTCATAATAGCCTGAAATAACGCCTTCATTTCTGATTATTTTGTCTTTAACAATAACTGGTTCTAATAACTCCGTCTTCTCAGGCATTTGAACCTTGGTTGAATCCACCAGATTATCTATGTCGATATTTTCTGAAATATTATCATCTTTTTTCACTAATTCCGGACTCTTTTCATTAACAGAATCTATTATTTTAATATCTGAATCAGGAATAATTGTAGACTTCAGTGTATCCTGTGAAACTTTCGATTCTACTTTTGTTTTGTATGTAGAAACTAACCTTTTCATTCTGGAAGAGGGCCGGTTGGGATCAAGATTTGACTCCCCACTTTTATCGAAACGATACCCACTCAAGAATTCCGGATAATCTATTTGATCTAACTCCTCAATAGAAACAAATTTCCATTTACGATATATGCCTTTTCTTGAAAGAGACCAGCTATAAATCTGTGATAAAAGACCTGTCGGTAGATCAACATAAATTACGCCTGCCGCACTTGCAGCAGCAAATAATAAGTTCAAAATTGAGACTCCAAAGTCATTACTGGCGATAGATATAGGTATCATAGCGACGGTTAAAGCAGCGAAAGATGTTGATACTATTCCAAATGTTGCATAAGGCTCAAATTTACTTCCATCATAACGCATTCGATACGTTAATTTATATGCTTTGTAATTTCCATTGTCTTCTGCTAACAAATAATTTATTCTAGGAGTCCATCTGCCTCGATACTTAACTCTTGAGAATTTTGGCACAAGCAAACTCATCCCTCCAGGGGAATTTGAAAGAGTGACTTTTAAGGGCATTGGATAAAAATTTCCAGCCTCGTCATAAAGGGAAAATATAGTCTTATTCTCATCTTTAGATTTTATATCAATCTTTTGATTTTGAGTATAAAAAACAGAGCTGCAAGAGGAAAAAAGAAAAAGAGGGAGAAATAGAAGATAGTGAAGTCGAATTTTCATATCCCCAAATATAGATTTTTATGCACAAAAAAAGGCTGAAGCAACCTTCAACCTTTTTTGTGCCCGAGGCGGGAATCGAACCCGCACCTCCATCACTGAAGAAGGGATTTTAAGTCCCTCGTGTCTACCTATTTCACCACTCGGACAATAAGGGTACAAATGTACAACTCATGTATCAATCTTTTCCGAATTCACCGCATGTTTTTAGGACAAAAAAATAGCCCCAAAATTGGGGCTATTAATTCAATATTTGAAAATATTACTTAAGCATTGCTCTTTTCACCTCTTGAATATGCCCATGCTATCGCTGCTCCAGATATGGCAGTAAAACCGATATAAATTGCAACATTAGTAAATGCTGCATCAGTTGCATTAAATACCGAATATTGAGATGCCTCATTCAAATTTTGAATACCAGCCAATAAAGCTCCTAACCAAATACCGTTAAGTGCTCCATCTTTAATCGTTCTAAATCCCATTTTATCCCAAATTATTACCTGTAATACAGTTTGTAAAAAGCCACCAGCGAATCCAGCCCAAAGGACAGGTTCAGCATAGTAAGCGTTGGGAAAAGCTTCATGTAAAGCGGCTGTTGTAGGATTGAACCAAAGTGGCACCACAACAATACCTGCCAATGCAGCAACAGACACATATCCAGCTATTAAGGGTAAGATATATTTATTCATATTTAAGTGTTTAAGGTTAAGGTGATAATAACTAAAACATGAAAGTACCAAAATATTTTAAATTATTATCACCAATTAAAAACCCCAAATCTGAAAAATCAGAAATGGGGTTTTAAAAATCATATTAAAAAGAGTGTCTTACATCATTCCTCCCATTCCTCCCATTCCAGGATCCATTGGCGGAGGTGGAGGGTCATTTTTAGGAATTTCAACAATAGTAGCCTCAGTAGTCAAAAGCAATGCGGAAACAGAAGCAGCATTCTCCAATGCAACGCGAGTCACTTTAGTCGGATCAATAATACCGGCTTCAAACATCTTGCAGTACTCATCAGTTTTTGCATTGAAACCGAAATCTTTTTTTCCTTCTTTTACCTTTGCTACAACAACCGACCCTTCTAGACCTGCATTAGCAACTATTTGACGTAATGGTTCTTCAATTGCTCGAGCAATAATGTTTATCCCTGTTGTCTCATCAGCATTAACTCCTTCCATGCCATCTAGAACACTAGCAGCGCGAACTAAAGCTACGCCACCTCCCGGAACAATACCTTCTTCAATCGCAGCTCGAGTTGCTGCAAGGGCATCATCCACACGATCTTTCTTTTCTTTCATTTCTACCTCAGAAGCCGCACCAACATATAAAACAGCAACACCACCAGCTAGTTTAGCCAATCGTTCCTGCAATTTTTCGCGATCATAATCACTAGTTGTTGATTCAATCTGAGATTTAATTTGGCCGACTCGAGCAGCAATATCTTCAGCACTTCCAGCGCCATTAACAATTGTGGTATTATCCTTGTCAATCGTTACTTTTTCCGCAGTGCCAAGCATATCCATTGTAGCATTTTCAAGTTTGAATCCACGCTCTTCACTGATTACCGTACCACCAGTCAATATGGCAATATCTTCTAGCATCGCTTTACGTCTATCTCCAAAACCAGGAGCTTTTACAGCTGAAACTTTAAGAGCTCCACGTATTTTATTAACGACAAGAGTACCCAAGGCCTCGCCATCAACATCCTCAGCAATAATCATTAAAGGTTTACCAGTTTGAGCAACAGGCTCAAGAATTGGTAATAATTCCTTCATCGTGCTTATTTTTTTGTCATAAATTAAAATAAACGGTTGCTCAATATCTGCAATCATTTTATCCGTATTGGTCACAAAATATGCCGACAAATAACCTCGATCAAATTGCATTCCTTCAACAACGTCTACATATGTCTCAGTTCCTTTAGCTTCTTCGACAGTAATAACTCCTTCTTTTTTGACCTTTGCCATTGCCTCAGCAATCAGGGAACCAATTGCAGGATCATTATTAGCAGAAATTGATGCTACCTGTTCTACTTTCTGATTGTTATCCCCAACCTCTTGAGAGTTTGATTTGAGTTCCTTAACAACAGAAGAAACAGCTTTATCTATTCCTCGTTTTAAATCCATAGGATTCGCTCCTGCAGCAACATTTCGATGACCATGTTTTATGATTGACTGAGCTAAAACCGTAGCTGTTGTTGTTCCATCTCCAGCAACATCAGCAGTCTTACTAGCCACTTCCTTCACCATTTGAGCTCCTAAATTCTGGATTTTATCCTCCAGAACAATTTCTTTAGCGACACTCACACCATCCTTTGTAACTGCTGGAGCCCCAAATGATTTTTCAATAATAACATTACGTCCCTTGGGTCCTAAAGTTACTTTCACAGCATCTGCTAATGCATCTACACCAGCCCGCAAACCATCGCGTGCTGAAACGTCAAAACGAATATCTTTTGCACTCATAATTTTTAAATTTTTAGATTTTTAAATATTTCTTAAAGAATGGCAAGAATATCAGATTCTCTCATTATTAAGTACTCTTCTCCTTCAAAACTAAATTCTGTACCGGAATATTTACCATACAAAACTTCATCACCTACTTTCACAGTCATTGGCTCATCTTTTTTACCGTTACCTACAGCTACAATATTTCCCTTTTGGGGCTTTTCTTGAGCTGTGTCCGGAATAATTATACCGGAAGCCGTTTTCGTCTCAGCAGCTGAGGGAGAAACAATTACTCTATCAGCGAGAGGAGTTATATTCAAATTTGCCATATTGATATTTTTAATTTTTGAATTTTTTTTTAAGTTTATTGACCGGTTATAAAGATTTTAAAGTTTATGCACAACTCATGCCAATCCGCACAATCGGTGTTTCTAATGTCAGCTTGACATTAACAAACTGACAAAAATTCAGTTTCATTCAGCGCTTTCGGGCAAATCTATATCAGAAGGTTGAGAAATTGCAGGCTGCGATGTTGGTGCCATAGGGGATTGAAATGTTGGAGCAGCATTATCAATTTCCTCATCTATTTGAGACTCTGGGCTTGATTGAATTTCAGAACTTGGATTAGTAATATTTACTAAAAGAACCAAGACTAGTAAAGCAAGAGCTAGGGTCCATGTAGATTTTTCTAAAAAATCATTGGTTCGTCTCACTCCACCAAGCATGTTTCCCGAGTCACCGCCAAAAGCAGAACTAAGCCCTCCCCCTTTCGGGTTTTGCACTAATACAACTAACATTAAGAGAACACTAATCGCAATGATTAGCAACATAAACAAAGTGGTCATTTTTTGTCAAATTGAAGGTTACGCATTTCAGAAATACGGGCCGCAAAGATGCCACTTTTCTGCGGAACTTTCAATTTCAATATTTCATATGCCTGAATTGCCTTCACAAAAGCTCCTTGATCATAATAGTGATTTGCTAAAGTCTCTGTAACTAAACCACTTACATTTGGGGTTTTTAAAGTTAAATCCAGTATGTTTTCATCACCTCTAACTGGAGATATTTTTGGATTTAATTCTAAAAACTGCTGCAATATTTTTCTTTCAGTTGACCTGTCTCTTGAGGATTCATTGACAATTTTTGGGGCATCATTCTTCAATCCATGCAAAAATTGAGCGAAAGGAGAAAGATCCTTGGATTCTGAAAGCTCAGGGGAGTTTAAAAAAAATTTAGGTTTTCTATTTTTATATTCAAAATTTGAATCTTCATCAGAATTATTAGTGCTAATCTGCGCAGATTTTTTATTACTCTTAAACGGAGTTTTTTTCTTTATTGATATCGAAAGATCTCTTTTTTCTAAATTCTCCTTGGGAACTATTGTTTTCCCCTTTTTAACAGTTTTATTTTCTTTTAGATCTAAATCCTTTGCTGCATTTGGTTTTTCATTACTGTTCCTGTTTCGGCTGAACTGTTCTTTAATAGCTCTACTTCTTAAAATTTGAATCTTTACTTTATCAGGTAAATTAGATAAGTCTAACGACTCCATGGATATCTTCTTTACCTGCGCAGTTTCTGTTTTATAAGTCGATGATTTAATATTTTTTTTAAATTCTTTATCGCCTGAATTATGCTTTTTATCTGAATCTTCTTCAGAAATTGGGACCTCATTTTTACTTTCTATTTCTGACTGATTTTTGGTTCGATCTGATAATCTCTTTTCGACAGCTGCCATCTGGACCTCAATTGGAACCAATGGTTCTTCAGCCCAGTCAAAAAGAGCAGAACGGTTCATTGTTGAAACTGATGATCGATTTAATTGGGATGGGAATTTATAAGAGTCTTCCTCTTGTAAACTCCGTAAATATAAAAAATGAAAAATAGGTGCATAAGGATATTGATCTACTAATCGCCCTAAGTTCGACGTGGATTCTTTTCCGAATCTAACTTTCCTTTTGAGTAGTGAATTAACATGATTTTTTTGCTCCCCCATTACCAATTGACTAATGATCTATTAAAAATCTTTTCTACCATTTCTTGGATTATTTCATCAACAAGAACATCCTCTACAGAACTTAAGTCACTACTGGCAGGAAAATTTCTGTAACTCGAAAAAATTTGCTCAAAATCTTTTTCTACATCCAGGAAATTTTTAAATCTGACCTTTACTGTTATGGATAGTCTACTTTGCGCAATCTGGTCATTCGCCCCAGGAGCTTCTGACTTTACTTCATAGCCAACTATTTCACCACTAAAGTTCAAGTCGCCATTAACTTTAGTAAGTGCCAAAGGAGTTTGCCTAACCAATAATTCTTGTAATGATTCTGTAAACTGTTGTGATAGTTTCGGATTCACCAAAGGGGCAATATTATTAAATCTATCAATACTGACAGTTTTTGCAGCACCTACATCTCCACCAGTAAAAGAATAGCCACCTGAACAGGATTGTAAAATAAATATCAAAAGCAATATTGGAGCTGACCTTAACATCATTAACCTAGATTATATTGTTTGATTTTACGATACAATGTTCGCTCTGAAATACCTAATTCTTCTGCAGCCTCTTTCCGGCGACCTCGGTGTTTATCAATTGCTCTTTTTATCATTTCCACTTCTAAATCTTGAAGTGATAAATTTCCATTCGGATCCTCCGCAGATTCAACATCCAACGTTTCCTCGTTTGCGATTGTTTTATTATCCTTTTCTATTGAGGTTGGCAGTGAATCCGCCTCTGCTGAAGAATTATGATGAATTATCGTTCCTTCCGGGGACTCTTGAGTCTCGTTTAGCCTTCCTCCTTTCAAAATAGATTGAACTGCATTTTTTAGATTACTAATATCACTACGCATATCAAAAAGAACTTTATAAAGAATCTCTCTTTCAGTCTTAAATTCTCCCTGAGAAACTGGATTTTCCATCCTTGCCGGAAGATTTGAACGATCAATTTCAGGTATATAATTTCTCAAAACTTCTGCATCAATCTCTTTATCATTTTCAATAACACAGAGTTGCTCAACAAGATTTCGAAGTTGACGAATATTCCCAGGCCATCTGTAATCCTCTAAAACTCTCACAGCCTCTTGACTTAAGCGTACTCCAGGAACTCTATATTTTTGAGCAAAATCCTGAGCAAACTTTCGAAACAATAGATGAATATCACCTTTCCTATCGCGCAAGGGGGGTAGATTTATTTCCACAGTGTTTAGTCGATAATATAAATCTTCACGAAATTCATTTTTTTCTATTCCTCGCAACATATCTGAATTAGTGGCTCCTACAATTCTAACATTTATTTTCTGTGATTTCGAAGAACCAACTCGAATAATTTCTCCATTTTCCAGCACACGCAACAAACGCACTTGAGTCCCTAAGGGCAATTCTCCAACCTCATCCATAAAAATAGTACCATTATCTGCCTCCTCAAAGTACCCTTTCCTAGCCCCTGTTGCACCTGTAAAAGAACCTTTTTCATGACCAAAAAGCTCACTATCAATAGTTCCTTCAGGGATAGCTCCGCAATTAACCGCAATTAACGGTGAATGTTTTCTATGGGATAAGTGATGAATTATTTTTGGTATAGCTTCTTTACCAACCCCACTTTCTCCGGTAACTAAAACTGAAATATCAGTTGGAGCTACTTGCATAGCCTTGAAAATTGCTCGATCAAGAACTTCATTAGTTCCAATAATGCCGAAACGCTGCTTGATTTCTTGAATATTCATCACTTTAGAGTTTTATGCAGTTTTAAGGAATGACCTGTTCTAATTCTGGTCCCCGAAATTTTATTAATAACGAAAGGAGCCCCAGCTTTAATTAAAATCTCTTTGGCCTCGGGATATGCTCTTTTAAAGGATAGATTCATATTTTTTCCTGTCCACAGCGAATTTAATATTTCTTTACCCATTTTATCAAAAATTACGATTGTAAATCCAACAGTTAGATTTTCAATACAAACTCCATTTTTGGATATACATAATTCTAAAAACCCATTCTCTTTTATCTCTTCATGGATAATACTAAAAGATAATTCCTTATCCTCCCATGTCCCATCTTGAAGTCTTGTCTGAGAAAACAGACTCAATCCTAAAAATAAGAATAACAAAAAGAAAAACTTAATCATGATTTTTATTTTTTTAAATGGCTATTCCGATTAAAGTTGCAGATGTAGCTCTCTGTATTTTTACATCTACAAAGTCTCCTGGACGAAAATTCTTTTTAGGAAATACAACAACATTATTTTGCGAGGTCCTTCCAAATAAATCATCTTCAGATTTTTTTGATTTTCCCTCTACTAAGACTTGAAAAGTTTGACCCAAATATTTTGATAAATTTTCTCTACTGTGCCTTTGTTGATATTCGATTATTTCAGAAAGTCTTCGTTTTTTTATTTCCAAAGGGACGTCGTCGTCTAAATTCCTGGCAGCAAAAGTGTTCGGTCTTTCCGAGTAAAAAAACATGTAGCCAAAATCATACTTAACTAACTCCATCAAACTCAAAGTTTCAGCATGATCTTCCTCTGTTTCCCCTGGGAAACCTGTTATCATATCATGCGAAATACCGCAATTTGGAATTATTTTTTTTATCCTTTTAATTAAGTCGATATATTCTTCGCGATTATGTCCTCTATTCATCGCTTTAAGTATTCGACTACTTCCACTTTGGACTGGAAGATGAATATAATTGCAGATATTATCGTGTTCAGCAATAGCATATAAAACCTCATCAGCCATATCCTGGGGATTAGAAGTTGAAAATCTAATTCGCATTTTTGGTACTGCTTTAGCTACCATTGTTAACAAATCTGCAAATCTCAAAGCTGTAGCTTGAGCCATTGAACTTGACTTCCGGAAGTCTTTTTTCAATCCTCCACCGTACCACAAATAACTATCAACATTCTGACCTAAAAGAGTAACCTCATGATAACCATTTTTTGAAAGATTTATGATCTCATCCACAATAGTCTGAGGATCCCGACTTCTCTCTCTCCCTCTTGTAAACGGAACAACACAAAAAGTGCACATATTATCACAACCACGAGTTATTGATACAAAAGCGGAAACTCCGTTACCCCCAAGTCTTACTGGCTCAATATTATGATAGGTTTCTTCTTTTGATAGTAAAACATTTACAGCATTTCTACCATCGTCTAGCTCCCCGAGTAAATTTGGCAAATCCCTGTAAGCATCAGGCCCAACAACCAAATCGACAAGCTTCTCTTCTTCAAAAAACTTCTCTCTTACTCTTTCAGCCATGCAACCAAGAACACCAATTTTCATTTCTGGAGATCTTTTTTTGATGCTGTTTAATTTTTTCAGACGTTTTCTTACCGTTTGTTCCGCCTTGTCGCGAATAGAGCATGTATTCAGCAGAACTAGATCAGCCTCTTCAACATTTGTAGTAGTCTCATATCCATCTTTAACTAAAATGGAAGCCACGATTTCACTATCCGAAAAATTCATCTGACAACCATATGATTCTAGATAGAGTTTCTTACCTGTGCCCGAACTTTCAATTATTAATGGCTCACCTTGTCTAACTTCGTCAAGTAATTTTCCTTGGCTTTTTGTTGTCTTCATCTTACAAAAATAAGTACTTTAATGCACACGTGACAAAATGTCAGCGAATGATTTTATACAATTTTATGGAAATGCTTCCATTACTTTGCGCTCAGAAAAAAATATCTTATGCCTAAAAACCTAGTAATCGTCGAGTCGCCTGCAAAAGCTAAAACTATTGAGAAATTTCTTGGCCCAGACTTTAAAGTGGAATCAAGCTTTGGTCATATTCGTGATCTAGATAAAGTGGACAGAGAAAATCTATTTTCTCCATCATATGTAGTGAGCAAGGATAAAAAAGAAGTTGTTAGCAAATTAAAAAAGCTCGCAAGAGATAGTGAGATCGTTTGGCTTGCTTCTGATGAAGACCGAGAGGGAGAAGCAATTGCATGGCATTTAGCAGAGACGTTAAAATTAGACCCATTAAAAACGAATCGTATAGTTTTCCACGAAATAACAAAAAAGGCAATAACAAAAGCTATTGAAGAACCTCGTAAAATAGATATGGAAATTGTTAATGCCCAGCAAGCTAGAAGAGTCATGGATCGAATTGTTGGGTTTGACTTATCCCCGGTCCTTTGGAAAAAGGTCCGAGCGGGACTGAGTGCAGGGCGAGTTCAATCAGTGGCAGTAAGACTAATTGTTGAAAGAGAAAGAGAAATTTTATCTTTTCAAAGCTCAAGTGATTTTCGCATCAATGCGACTTTTTCAAGCTCAAAAGGCGAATCATTTATTACTGAATTAACTAAAAGCGCTCCAAATGAAGAAAGTGTGGAGCCCATGCTTGAAAGCTTAAACTCGAATATGTTTAAGGTTACTTATCTTGAAAAAAAATCTGCAAGTAGAAAACCATCGGCGCCATTTACAACTAGTACTCTTCAACAAGAGGCTTCAAGAAAGCTAGGTTATCAAGTTAATAGAACGATGTCATTAGCTCAGGGACTATACGAATCTGGATTAATTACTTACATGCGAACAGATTCTTTAAATCTATCACAGGAAGCTATTAATGAGGCAACAGCAGTAATTTCAGAAAATTATGGTCAACAATATGTTCAGGTAAGGAAATTTAGTACAAAAGCTAAGGGGGCGCAAGAAGCACACGAAGCCATAAGACCAACTAATATTTCAAAAATTTCAGGAGGAAATGATGACCAGCAGAAAAAGCTTTATGACCTTATTTGGAAAAGGACTGTTGCATCTCAAATGAGTGATGCCAAACTTGAAAGAACAACTGCAGAAATAGAAAATGATTCCGGTCTGAAATTTGTAGCTAAGGGTGAAATGATTTCTTTCGATGGTTTTCTGAAAATCTATAGAGAAAACAATAATGAAGATAACTCTGGTATACTACCGAATTTAGAAAAAGGTGAAATCGCTAACTTGATTTCCGCTACAGCAACCCAAAGATTCACAAGACCTCCGGGACGTTTTTCCGAAGCTACTTTAGTTAAATCAATGGAAGAACTTGGGATTGGGCGACCTTCAACTTATGCCCCTACGATAACGACAATTCAAAAAAGAGGATATGTTCAAAAAGGGGATTCTGAAGGAACAGAACGTACTTTTTCCAAAGGAAGCTTTTCTGATCACAAATGGAATTGGGAACAAATAAAAGAGAAATCCGGATCTAATAAGGGTAAAATGGTTCCAACAGATTTAGGAAACTTAGTAACAGATTTTTTGAATCAGCATTTTGCTCCTGTTATGGATTATCAGTTTACTGCAAAAATGGAAAGTGATTTTGATTTAATCTCAACAGGATCAGCACCATGGACAGAGGTGTTATCAGATTTTTATACAGATTTTAGTCCTTTGGTTGGTAAAGCTGGAGATGCAGAAAGAGAAAGCGGCCAACGCACTTTAGGAATTGATCCTGATTCAGGAAAAAATATTTATGTCCGACTTGCAAAGTTTGGTCCAGTCATTCAAGTAGGAGAAACATCTGATGAAGATAAACCGAAGTTTGTAGGACTTCCAAAGGAATATGGATTGGAAACCATAACACTTGAGGACGCTCTGCCTCTTTTAGCTCTACCTAGAATAGTGGGAACCTATAACGGAGAGAACATAATAGCTAATAACGGCAGATTCGGAGCATATGTTCAAGTCAAACGTAGTTTTGTTAGCCTACCCCCAGAGATTACTCCATTTAATGTTTCTGAAGATCAAGCTATTGAACTTATTGTTGCTAAAGCTGCCGCAGATGCAGCAGCGCAATTAGCTGTTTTTGAAAGTCCAGATGGAATTATCGAAGTGCGAAAAGGTCGTTTTGGCCCTTACATCAAATTCAATAAAAGCAATTTTAAAATTCCAAAAGATATTGACCCAGAGTTGCTGACCCTAGAATCTTCGATGAAAATAATTGAGGAAGCCCCTGCTAAGAAATCGAAGAGATCAACAAAAAAATCCTCGAAAAAATCTTAGAGCATGTGGCAAGAAGTTCTCAGTCCAATATCAAAAGAATTAATTAGCGAATTCAAACCTGGATCGCTTGGAGAGAACTTGAATATTTACTCAGAAGAATCAAACTTTCCAGACTTAAGAAACAACAGAGTAACCATAATAGGAGTCCCGGAGGATCGAACAAATCTTAAACACAAAGGAACCAGTGATGCGAGCAATGCCATTAGAAAACAACTTTACTCTCTTTATCCAGGCTCATGGGAGATCAATATTGCAGATATAGGAAATATAATTCCAGGAAGAGACGTAATAGATACCATAGCTGCTCTTGAGGAAGTTTGCGTAGAGGTTATAAAACATAACTCAATACCCTTTATAATCGGAGGAAGTTCAGATTTAGGCTTCGCAATTTATCGGGCATTCGTAAGGCTAGAACAAACCATTAACGCCACAATTTTAGATAGTAGAATTTCTCTTGAATCAGATGAAAAAGAGTTGAATTCAGATAATTATTTAAGTCATATTCTAACCTCTAAACCATACAGGCTCTATAATTTATCGCACATCGGTCATCAAACTTACTATGTTCCTCCACAAATTATCAGCCTACTCGAACGCATGCATTTTAGCACCTATAGACTTGGCGAAATAAGAGGCAAGATTCACCTCATTGAACCCCTCATGAGAGATGCCGATGTTATTTTTTTTAATAATCATGTGATTAGAATGGCAGATGCACCAGGTCAATCCGACCCAACGCCAAATGGTTTAACGGGAGAAGAATTTTGTGCAGCTATGCGTTACGCAGGAATGAGTGATAAACTTTCAGCAACTGGATTATTTGATTTTAATCCGAGGTTGGAGAGCAGTACTCAAAACGCCCAACTGCTGGCCCAAAGCATTTGGTACTTTTTTGATGGGGTTGATTGGAGGAAAGGAGACTATCCTTTCCGATCAAAAACTGAGTATACAAAGTTTACAGTGCTAACAGATGGCCAAGATGAAGAAATTATTTTTTATAAATCATCATGGTCAGAAAGATGGTGGATGGAAATCCCAGCTCATCCCGGACGGGATGCAAAAAATAGTCTAATTTCCTGTTCTATTGATGATTACAATGCTGCACGGAAAGGTGAAATACCCGATAGATATTGGAAAGCCATTCAAAAATCTATCTAAATATGTTACCAATATCCGTGAGAATAATTCATTTTGTTTATCAAATTCCCTTTATGGTGGCATTTAATTTCCTATTTTTAGCCCTCAATCAGCATTGAATGATAGTCCGTAAACTTTTTTTCGCAACCTTATACATTGTTTTCACTGGGACAGTTGCAGCTCAACAAGATGTGCAATACACCCAGTATTACCATAATCAAGTTGGTTTCAATCCTGGAGTCGCAGGCAGTTCGGGTTCTATTAATCTTAATGTTGGGCACCGATCTCAATGGGTTGGATTTGAAAATGCACCAACGAGTCAAAATATTAACGCTGACATTCCATTAGCGATTTTGCATGGTGGATTATTAGTTAATATCGTTAATGATCAAATAGGATTCTTCCAAGATATCGCTGCCGCAGTAGGCTACGCATATCAATTGGAATTAGGTCCAGGAAAGCTAGGAATAGGACTCTCTGTTGACTTTAAAAATAAAAATGTAAAAGCTGCCCAATGGATTTATCCTGATGGTACTAGTGGCTCTAGCGATCCATCTATTTTTGCTCCCAACGCCACTGCAATGACTCCTGAAATGAATTTCGGCGCATATTATTCTACAGATCTCTGGTATGGTGGATTGTCAACGAGTCGATTATTACAAAGTGAAGCTAATTTAGGAGCCACAGCGGCTTACAAAAGTAAATTACACTACTATTTAACTGGAGGAATTAATATTCCATTTAGAGATCTAGAGCTAGTGCTTTCCCCCAATGTTTTAATGAAATCAGATCTTAACTCGAATATTTCTCTAGATATTAACATAAATGCTCTAATTCAAGAAAAAATATACGGTGGGCTAGGTTATAGAAATCAAGATGCCTTGAGCGTGATGGCGGGTTATCAAATTCTCCCATCCCTAAGACTAGCCTACTCCTACGATATAACAACATCATCTCTTTCCGCTTACAGTGGAGGGAGCCATGAGATATTTCTCAACTATAGTTTTAACATCGAAGTGCCACCTCGCATTCAAGGAAGCTATAGAAACATTAGATTTTTGTAAATTGGCAAACTTTTTGTGATAAGATATTATTCCTATGAAAAAATTCGTTAACAGTTATAGATTTATATCCTTTGGGATCATTAGTCTTTTAATTTCTTGCTCTGGCTCAAACCATGGTGAATTGGTTGGAGTCCAGAATCGAGCAGATTTTTATCCATCAGATCCATATGGAATGGTTTACATTCCACAAGGATCATTTAATGCGGGAAATGCGGATGTTGATATTCCTGCAACCCTGACAGCACCTACAAAAACTGTAAGTGTTTCTTCTTTTTACATGGATGAAACCGAGATAACAAATAATGAGTACCGTCAATTTGTTCATTGGGTAAGAGATTCTATTTTGCGATACAGATTAGCTGAGGGGTTAGTGGAAGAATATGAATATATTTCCTATGCCGATCTACAAAACCCAACATATTTTGAGGAATATGTTGGAATAGAGTACCCTGACTCGATGCAATCTCATTTAGATTGGAGTCGAAAACTAACTTGGGACACAAAGAAATTTCCTTCCATTGAATATACAGAAGTACTTGAAACAATGTATTTGGCGCCTGAGGAAAGATATCTGGGTGGTAGAATGTTAGATTCACGCCAATTGAACTATTTATACTTCTGGATCGATAAGCAAAAAGCTGCTAAAAAATCTAACCGAGCAAATATGGATTTCACTGATTCTGACGCTGATGGTATGACATATAATTATAAAGACTACATTAAGGACGGTCAAAGCATATCTGACCGATCAAGTTTTTTTGAAAGTGAAACGATAAATGTTTATCCCGATACACTGGTATGGCTTTCAGATTTCACTTATTCTTTCAATGAACAAATGCATGACAGCTATTTTTGGCATCCTGCTTATGATAATTACCCGGTAGTTGGAATAAACTGGAAACAAGCCATGGCTTTTTGTAACTGGCGCACAAGATATAGAAACGATTATCTGAAAGAAAATAATGATTTTCAAGAAAGTGAGTTCAGATTACCAACTGAATCAGAATGGGAATATGCAGCTAGAGGCGGATTTGAATTAACTACTTATCCTTGGGGTGGACCATACACAACCAATAGCGCAGGCTGCTTCTTAGCAAATTTCAAGCCTTCTAGGGGGAATTTAACCTCTGACGGGGGCTTCCATCCTGTAAAGGCCACTTCTTATGAACCCAATGGATATGGTCTATACTGCATGGCTGGGAATGTCGCAGAATGGACAAGTACAGCATGGGATGAAGCTAGTTATTATTACGTTGGAGATTTCAACCCAGACTTTAAATACAATGCTGACGAGAATGACCCCGAAACCATGAAAAGAAAAGTTATCCGCGGTGGATCTTGGAAAGACATTGCAGCATACCTTCAAGTAAGTTCCAGAGAATATGAATATCAAGACACTAATAAATCCTACATTGGATTTCGTACAGTCCAAAGTTTCTTGGGTCGAGACGCTCGAGACTTTTAATTTAAAAATATCCCAATATTTAATCAAATTCATTAATAATTAATTAAACCGAAATAAGATGGCCTTAATAGATGTAGATGGCAAGCGATTTAAAAACTTCATGTCCAAATTATATGGTTGGGGAGCAGCAGTTGTAATCATGGGTGCGCTTTTCAAAATCATTCACCTTCCAGGAGCTGACTTTATGCTAATTATTGGTTTAACAACCGAAGCTGTAATATTTTTCATCTCAGCTTTTGAGTCACCAGCGAAAGATTTTGACTGGTCAATTGTTTACCCAGAATTATCAACATTAGATCTAAATGAAGGAAAAGGTCGTCGTGGAACTGTAACCCAAGAGTTAGATAAAATGATGGAAGAAGCCAAAATTGGCCCAGAACTATTGACTAGTTTAGGTGATGGAATGCGCCAATTAAGCGATACGGCATCATCCTTAAATTCCGCTACAGACGCAGCTGGAGCAACTTCTGCTTATAGCGATCAATTGAACAGCGCGGCAAAAAATATGGAAGCTTTGAATGCTCTTTATGCCGTTCAGCTCGAGAATACTACGAGCCAAGTTGAAATTCAAAATAGCTTAATGGAAAAACTCGGGTCTTCAATGAATGAGTCCGAAGCTCTAGCTCAAGAAGTTGGAAAACTCTCAGGAAATTTATCTCAGCTAAATAATGTTTATGGTAATATGCTTTCAGCAATGAGTGGCAAAAGCTAATAATCACTAACTTTCTGATATTCAAAATATAACAACTTAATTATCTCTTAGAATAATACAAAATGGCTTCAGGATCTCTTTCTCCCCGTCAAAAAATGATCAACATGATGTATTTGGTGTTGACAGCTATGTTGGCATTGAATGTCTCTAAAGATATTCTCAAGGTTTTACATAAACTTGATGTTGGAATGTCTGCAACTGTGAAAACCGTTGAAGAGGGAACTAAGACCATTTACGATGCGATTGAAGCTCAAATATCCGAAAATGAACGAGCAGTTCCTTTTAATGAAAGAGCTAAAGTTCTTCGAACGAAATCCAATTCAGTTGAATCATTGCTGGTAAAAGCAAGGGAAGACATGATCGAAGAAACTGGTGGTATAGATACCCTTCGCGACAATCGAATGAAAGGAGAAGATAACAGAAGTGTATCTAATAACTACATGCTCAACGATAAAAGTGTAGGTGGTCAGGGAGCTGCAAAAGAAATTAAAGAGAGACTTACAGAATATCGTTCATATCTAATTGCTGAAGTTGAAGCAAATCCATCTCCAGTTACAGAAGAACTTATTGGAGAAATAAATCAAGCCTTTGACTTTAGTGATGTCAGAACTGGTAAAAAGAAAGAAACATGGGAAACAGCTACTTTCGCAGATCTACCTCTTGCGGGCGTCATACCATTTATTACGGACCTCCAGTCTAAAGTGAGGCGAATGGAGGCTAGAGTTGCTGAGTATTTTTACAGCCAAATTGATGCCTCTGCACTTAAATTTGACGGTGTGAGAGCTGTTGTTATGCCAAAAAGCACTTACATAACTCAGGGAGAGATTTATGAAGCTGATGTTTTCTTAGCAGCATACAACAGTGGAAATCAGCCAGAGTTTACGGATATCATTCCAGAAGAAATAATTGATGGTGTGGGTAAGATCCGTATTCCGGCGAAGGGAATAGGTTCTAAGACTTTAACAGGAAGCATGACTCTGCCCGGAGATGATCGCGTTTACACATATGATGTAGTTTATACTGTCGCGCCACCTAGCGTTGTGATTTCTCCTTCCAAAATGAATGTTCTTTATCGAAATGTAATTAATCCTTTAGAAATATCTGTGCCAGGAGTAGCTCCATCTAACATAGTCGTCAACGGGCCTGGAGTAAGAGGAAGTAATGGGAAATACAATGCTGAAATAACTAAAATAAAGGGTAAGGAAATCAAAATTTCTGTATCAGTAAAAGAGAAAAATGGTAAATTACGTCGAGCTGGATCAAAAATATTTAGAATAAAAGGATTGCCCCAAGCTGTAGGTTCTGTATTTAAAAAGACCCAAGGGGTAATGTCATCTAGCTTACTAAGTAAAGGAAAAGTCGAAGCAGAGTACCAAGATTTTCCTTTCGACTTGCCATTAACAGTGGTTTCATTTGAACTAAAAATGGATGGACAACCACCTATGCAAGTTAAAGGTGACAAGATACCCTCCAAGGCTAAGCCACTTATTCAAAAATTACGCCCTGGAAGCAGCGTTCAAATTCGTAAAATAATTGCGAAAACTCAAAAAGGCGCTAGAATTTCTAGAGTAGGTATTGTTTCAATTGACGTTCAATAATTATGAAAAATTTTCTCATTGTTTTTTTCTTTATGGCTTCGAGTGCGGTTTGGAGTCAAGTCATATCACCGGAAGATGATGGCTTAGTGCCGAAAGGCGATATACATTATTCCAATACTAGAGTCGTCCCCTACCCTTTTCTTCGACAAGATGATATGATGTGGGCTACTCGCCATTGGGAAAGAATACAAGTTCAAGAAAAGTTAAATCATCCACTTTATTACCCAGTAGTTCCTCTCCCTGATCGAAAATCAATGTTTGATGTTCTTAAAGATGCTATCCTTGTTGAAGGCAGTATTGTAGAAGTTTTCAGAGATGATTTATTTGAACTACCATTAAGCAATCAAGAAGTTGCTGATATTATTTTTAGAGTAGACTCTCTTACTGACCCTGATGATCCAAGTATCCTTCTTGCAATTGACTCAATAGAGCTAAAAGCGCCCAATGTCGTAGCATGGGAGTTAAAATCTGATTGGTATTTTGACAAGCAAAGAGGTGAGATGAAAAATAGAATTTTAGGCATTTCCCCTGTAGTAAAAGATCCTTCTACATCCGAAATATATAATATTTTTTGGATATGGTTTCCGGACGCGCGTCAGGCTCTTTCCACAAATATTGCCTACAATCCGGATAACAATACTAGAAGATTGACATTTGATCAGATCATGCAAATGAGATATTTTAATTCAGTAGTCTTTAAAGAAGACAATGTTTACGACCGGACTATTGATGATTATAAACAAAATAGACCAATGGAGCAGCTATTAGAGTCTAAACGAATTCGAGAAAATCTAAGGAATTACGAACACGACCTTTGGCAATTTTAATCGTCTAAATTATTTTGTTATTTCAAAAGGCCGCTATTTGCGGCCTTTTCATTTTTAAATATGCATTTTGCAATAATAGGTCAAGGTCTTGCGGGTTCTTCTCTCGCAATAGAAGCTGATAAAAAAGGTCATGATATCACATGCTTTGACCTAAGCAATGAAAATTCCGCCTCCAGGGTAGCAATCGGAATAATTAATCCATTAGTTCTAAAAAACCGAACACTCTTTGATAAAAGTGAAATGTTGTTGAGTAATTGTCTATCCTATTATAATAGGATAGAAAAAACATTTCAAAAATCATTATTATCAAAAAACCATATTCGAGAAGTCTTGTTTAATCCTAGCGAAGTTTCAAATTGGAACTCTTTATCCAAAGAATCAAGTCTTGAAAAATATATTGGATCAATCGAAACTACCCATAAATCATTAAGCGCTTTAGGTCTAGGTTGTGTAAAAAATAGCTTAAGACTTGATGTTAAAAATTATCTTCAAGTAATAAGGACTTGGCTTAGCGAAAAACATCGTCTGCAGGAAGAAGATGTTAAGAATGTATTCGTATCAAAAAATGAGGTAATTGTAAATGGCCAAAAATTTGATGGACTACTCTTAGCTGAAGGCCTAATAGCAAAGTGGACACAGAAGATATTTCGACCTCTTCAATTTAGTCCAACAAAAGGAGAGGGTTTGGTAATTGAAACCACAAATACTCATATTGATTTTCCGGTTCATAGAAATACTTTTCTTATAAAAGAGAATGAGAATAGATATACTGTTGGTGCTACATTCAACCGAAAGTATCTTCAAACAGGCCCCTCCCAAGCTGGAAAAGACTCCTTAATTCAGGAATTATCATATTGGTTTCAAGATGACTTTAAAATTGTCCATCACTGGTCTGGATTAAGACCTACGATGAAAGATAGAAAAATTTGTTTTGGATGGCATAAAGAGTTTCCCAATGTAGGGTTTCTAAATGGTCTTGGATCTAGAGGTGCGATGACATCTCCTTACTATAGCTCTCTGCTTTTGGCACAGCATAAATCTTAAGAGATGAAATTAGATGTGATACAAGTCAAAAAACAATTTAAATAAAGTTAGCATTCGGATGAATTCCCTTTGTTACTTTTGTCCTCCAGATGTTAAGTGTAAATCAAGTTGGTCTGGCCTTCGGAGGAACAGATCTTTTCAAGGACATATCATTTCAAATAAACCCTGGAGAACGGATTGGTCTAGTCGGTCGAAACGGAGCCGGTAAATCTACTCTATTAAGCCTTATTGCAGGTAAAATGTCTGTTGATTCTGGTAAGATATCCCTCCCGAATGATTTTAAAATTGGTTTCTTAACTCAAGATATTCCGCCATCGGGAGATAATACCGTTTGGGAAGAGGCCGCATCTAGCTTTAAGGAGATTCAAGCTCTCGAGTCTAAAATGGAAGAGCAGACTAAGCAACTCGAGACGAGAACGGACTATGAAAGTCCTTCCTATATGAATCTAATTAATGAACTATCTAATAATCAAGAAACTTATCAAATGCTTGGTGGTTATACGTACCAAGCAGAAATGGAAAAAGTCCTTATTGGTCTTGGTTTTTTATCCAATGATTTCCATAAATCACTTACCTCATTTTCTGGGGGATGGCAAATGAGAGTTGAGTTAGCTAAAATATTAATGCAGAATAATGATGTTCTGTTATTAGATGAGCCCACAAACCATTTAGATATCGAGTCTATAATGTGGCTAGAGCAATTTCTTGCAGATAGCCCGCAAGCGATTATTCTCGTTTCACACGATAGAACATTTCTCAATAATGCAACGACTAGAACCTTAGAAATTGTTCTGGGTAAAAGTTATGATTTCCCATGTCCCTATTATAAATATTTAAGTCTCCGAGAAGAGATTAGAGAAAAACAAAGACAAGCAAAAGCCAACCAAGAAAAAGAAATAAAACAGACTGAAGAACTAATAGAACGATTTCGATATAAAGCTTCCAAAGCATCATTTGCTCAGAGTTTAATAAAAAAATTAGACAAAATAGACCGTATTGCTGTAGATGAAGAAGATACACGTAATATGAGATTTAAGTTCCCGCCAGCTCCTCGTTCTGGAAAAGTTGTCGCGAAACTCGTTGACATTCATAAGCATTATGGACCAAAGCATGTTCTCAAAGGTTTTGACATGGAAATTGTTAGAGGTCAAAAAATAGCTTTTGTGGGACAAAATGGTCAAGGTAAATCAACACTTGTCAAAGTTCTTGCGGAAAATTTAGACTTCACGGGCTCCATTGATCTAGGACACCAAATATCACTTGGTTATTATGCCCAAAATCAAGCTGAAGTTTTAGATGGATCGAAAACTGTTCTAGAGACTATTGAAGATTCTGCCCCTGAGGAAATGCGCGGCTTTGCCCGAAAAATGTTAGGAAATTTTATGTTTACCGGAGATAATGTTGGTAAGAAGGTATCTGTCCTCTCTGGTGGGGAAAGAGGTCGACTTGCGTTATGTCAATTGATGCTAAATCCAATTAATTTTTTAATTCTCGATGAGCCAACCAATCACCTAGATATGCAAGCTAAAGATGTCTTGAAACAATCTTTAGCAAACTATGACGGAACACTAATTGTAGTCTCTCACGACAGAGAGTTTTTATCTGATTTAGCTGATATAACTTATGAATTTAAAGATGGTAAAATTAGACAGCATTTAGGTGGTATAGAATATTTCCTTGATCAGAAAAAAATGCAGAATATGCGACAAGTTGAATTAGGACTGAAGGAAAAGCCAGTTTCAAAATTAGAGCAAAAAGCAAAAAATAAACGAGTATCAAAAAATGAACTCAAGAAAATTGAAAAAAATTTAAAGAATGCTGAAAAATTTGAAAAAAACGCTCAAAATAAATATGAAAATTTTCAAAAAGAATTAGATGCTTTAGAAAATATTTTATCAAACCCTATTGAATTCAAAAAGATGTCTGAAGATCCAGATTTTTATATAAACTATGAACAGCTCAAAAAGAAATTAGATGATTCTTTTAATGCTTGGGAGGAAGCAGTCGAAAAAAGTTCTTCCCTTCAAAAGGAGTTGGGGGAAATAGAAGCGTAACTTGTCGATATGAAAAAACTGTTTCAACTTGTTTTAACATTTTTTACTTCGTTGTCAATTATGTCCCAGACGGCATCAGAGACAAAACTCGTTGTTTCTATTGTGGTGGATCAAATGCGAGCCGATTATTTAACTAGGTACTCTCACCTTTATGAAGGAGGATTTAAAACGCTACTTGAAGATGGTGAAGTCTTTTGGAATGCGCATTATACTCATGCTCCAACTTATACAGCTCCAGGCCACGCAAGTATTTACACGGGTACAGATCCTCGTTTTCATGGCGTTATTGGAAATGATTGGTATGTTCCAAGTATTGGGAAGACAACTTATTGTTTAGAAGATTCCGATGTATCGCCAATTGGAACTTCATCAAAATATGCCAAAAGAAGTCCAAAAAATATTCATAGTACAACTTGGACAGATGAATTAGAGTGGGCTAGTAATAAAAAATCTAAAATATTTGCATTTTCTTTAAAAGATCGTGGTGCAATTTGTGCTGCAGGACATTTTGGAGATGCTGCTTTCTGGTTGGATAAATCAGGATTTATATCAAGTAGCTATTATATGTCATCATTGCCCAAATGGCTTATCAATTTTAATCGAAAAAATAGTGTTAAATCATACATGAATGGCAAATGGGATTACTTAATAGATAAGAATCAATATCCTGAGATACAGTCTACAGAGTTTGAACGTATTCCTAAAGGGGCCAGAAAAGCAGATTTCCCTTATGATTTATCCCGGCTTTTTGATTTTGATACTACCGGTATTGAAGCATTTAAAACTACTCCCAAGGGGAATCAAATATTAGTAGATGTTGCTATAGAGGCCCTGAAAAAAGAAGAATTAGGAATACACAATAATCGCTTCCCAGATGTATTGGCAATTAGCTTTTCTGCTACAGATTATATTGGACATGGCACAGGTATTAGGTCTCATGAGACAATGGATATGTATTTACGACTAGATCGTCAGCTTGACACATTATTTGAATACCTAAATAAACACGTCGGTAAAGATAATTTTATCATTGTTCTAACTGCAGATCATGGCGCTGCGGACAATCCAAGTCAAGCTAAAATGGATGGTATGCCAGTCGATTGGATGGCACCTGCAGACTTAGAATCAGAGTTTAGAGAATTGATTGTAGCTGCTGGAGTACCTCCCGAATTAATATTAAATTTTTCAAATGAACAAGTTTATATTGAAGAAAATGATAGTCTTGAAAGGATTCAAGAAATTGTTCGTAATGCACTATTAAAACATCCTGCAATCGCTGAATCGTGGACAAAAGATGAAATACGAGGAGCCTCAGAACCTTTTGCACTAATGCGTAAAAATGGATCTGATAAAAGAAGTGGACAAGTATTTTACTCTCTTTATCCTGGTTCCATAGCTTATTACAAAACAGGTACCACTCATGGTTCCGGATACACATATGACACACATGTGCCTGTTATTTTTTATGGAAATATTTTTCACTCCCCTGAAAAACATAGTGAAAGAATTAACATAAAAGACATAGCTCCAACCCTTAGTCATATTCTGAAAATTGCTCAGCCTAGTGCTTGTAATGGTGATATTTTATCTTTAAAATTCAATTAATTCTCTTTCCCTCTTTTGTACGATTTAGGAATTTCACAGACAGGAATAGGTAGCATCTTATGGCTATTTGATCTGTGGAATTGAATAAAAAGAAGCAAAACCTCTTTTTCTCTCTTTTTCAGATTACTTTCTAAAATATTATTTATATCATCCTTTAACGGATTCCAATTTTTCTCGATTACCCATTTCATAGCCACTTCAAGTTCTGGGTAAGTTGCTCCAATTTGATCTTCATCATTTCTTTCATCTTTCCACAAACCATCTGTAGGAGCTGCATCCAAAATAGTTTGAGAAACTCCTTTATATTTTGCTAATTCAAATACTTCAGATTTAAATAAATCAGCAATTGGACTAATATCGACACCTCCATCCCCATATTTTGTGTAAAAACCAACGCCAAAATCTTCAATTTTATTTCCAGTTCCAATAACCAGTAAATTATGGTTTTGAGCATATGCATATAAAGTCGTCATACGGACTCTTGCCCGAGCATTTGCAAGTGATAGTTCAGTATTATGATTTTTACTAAGATTTAATGTAGAAACCAGTGAATCAAAAACTAAAGTCAAATCTCGTTGCTCCATATATACATTACCATATGTTTCTTTTAAGCTTTTCATATGGATATATGCTCTTTTAGACTGATTCTGAGGCTGATGAATAGGCAGTTCTAATAAATGAGTTTCAAGCTGAGTTGAGGCACACAAAGAAGATGTCAATGCTGAATCGACACCTCCAGATACTCCAACGACAAATCCATTTACTCTAGAAGACATGGCATAATCAGATAGCCAACCTACTATATGTTTATCAATTTGACTAAGGTTCATTTTTGGATAAGTACTTTTGGCATAATGTTTAAAATATTTTCAAAATTAATACTCTTAATTGGCATACATGTCTTACTAAATTCATGCCAAGAGAATCCTTGGGAACAACTTCCTAAATCTAATACTGAAAATCAAGTAAATATTATTCATTTTTCAGATTCTATTTTAGGTTTAGATTCGATTAGTATGTTCGATAAGCTTGAGCAAATGCAATATCGACATCCTATAATTTTCTTTGATTCTGATAGCTCCTATAACTGGAAAAAAGACCTCCCCCCTTATTTATTAGATCCAGAAGTGCAAGCACTTTATAAAGATGCTTTAAAGTCTCGTATGCCTCTTAATGACTTTACAAATGATATAAATTCTGGAGTATATCAATATAAATTGAGATTCCAAGAGAAAGCAAAAGAATTTGATATATATACATACGTAAGTCGAAATGAAAAATTTTGGATACTTGAAGGTCCAAAGCATTTTTTTATTCCGTGGGACAGGTATCTGGGAAGTGATCATCCCCTTTATGCGCGAGAGGCAAAGTATCAGCTTACAAGACATGATTCCGATCAAGTTATCATTGAACTCTTTCGTTCATTAAGTAAAGGTCACATACCCAAAGTTCAAAAAAATTCATCATTGCTATCTGCAATGATCAATTCAGGGAAAAGTATTTTATTTCTTCAAACTATTTTAGGTGATTCCCAGGCTCAGAAAGCACTAAACATGGATGTTATCGAAAATCAATTTATGATTAATAATGAATCGGCTCTATGGAAAGTATTATTAAAAAAGAAATGGCTTTTTGATAACTCTTTTGATTTAAAAAGAAAACTCATTGAAGCTGCGCCATTTAGTGCATTTACGACTTCCAATGATCAAATAATACCTGGACAAGCAGGAGCTTGGTTTGGTTGGAGAATCCTTCAAAACTATTGGTCCCAAAATCCCGAACTAGCTTTATCGGAAATTATGGATGACGAAAACGTAAATTTGATCCTTCAAAAATCTGGTTACCGGCCTTAAATATCTTTTTATGAATTCAAAAATCAATCTTGACATTGAACTTGATGTCAATAAAATCCCAACAAAAATAGAATGGTCTGCTCCAGATGGAGGTGTGAAAAAATCAAAAGCAGATGCATTTATTCTATCCGTTTGGGATGGCGAAACTAAAGACACTTTAAAAATTGATCTCTGGACTAAAAATATGATGGTGGATGACATGAAGAAATTCTATCATCAAACCTTACTCTCGATGGCTGACGGATTTAAAAGATCAACCAATGAAGACGAGATGTCTGAGGACATAAGAGATTTTGCCAAATATTTTGCAGAGAAATTAAAACTTATTGGGTAACTAATTTTTCAGTCATTCTTTACTTCTTTCAGAATTATTGATTTCTTCCAGTAAAAGAGGAGATAATTCTAATGTCAATTTCCTTATTGATTCAATCAATTCAACTCGACCCAAAGCTGTTTCTGCGCTTGTTAAATGCATAGGAGGGATATTCTCCCACTCTTGAAGCATTTTTTTCTTAAATGCCGCCTGATTTTTTCCAAATGCACTACTTGATAATTTATCTAGTTTTGTAAAAACAAGAGAAAACGGTATCCCCCACTCTCCCAAATTTCTAATAAAATCTAAGTCTTTTTTTTGAGGCGCAAGCCGACCATCAATTAAAACAAAAATATTAACTAGGTTCCTTCTGTTTTTTAAATAATGACTAATCATTTTAGAAAAAATCTCTCGTTGGACTTTGCTAACCTTTGCATAACCATAACCGGGAAGATCAACCAATGACCATAATCCAGCATCCATTGTAAAATGATTAATGAGCTGAGTTTTACCAGGTTTACCTGAAATTTTTGCTAAGCCCGAATTATTAGCCAAGCAATTTATTAAAGAAGATTTACCAACATTTGATCGCCCGATAAAAGCAAATTCAGGAACTGAAATTTTAGGACATTCAGAAGTCCGAGAAGCAGATTTGACAAATTCTGCCTTAATTGGGGGAACTAGTTTGACAGTAGTTTGTCTAGCCATTTTTGAATTATTGTATTGAATTCTTCTGGTCGCTCCATCATAGCTGCATGACCACATTCATCAATCCAATGTAGTTCTGAATTTGGCATAAGGTCCTTAAATTTATCAGCAACCTCCGGTGGTGTTACATCATCTTGTCTACCCCAAACTATACATGTAGGAACGTCGAATTCTTTGATATCATTCGACATATTATGTCTAATTGCACTTTTAGAAATAGCCAAAGTTTTAATTGCCTTATTCCTATCATTAACTGTGGCAAAGACCTCATCAATTAACTCTTCAGTGGCAACTTCTTTCACATAAAACACATCCTTAATACGCTCTGCTATATAATCACGATCACCGCGTCTTGGGTAAGAATTCCCCATTGCAGACTCATACAACCCAGAGCTTCCGGCAAGAATAAGGCCATGAACATTATTAGGATATAATTTTTGCATCATAAGCGCAATGTGTCCCCCAAGAGAGTTACCGACGAGAAAAGCCTTCTCATATCCCATATGATCCATAAAAGATTTTACGAATCGTGTCAAGTTTTTTACGTTGGTTGTTGCTAAAGGCATACTATAAAGAGGTAATGCCGGTACCGTGGCTTGATATCCAGCCTTTGCAAAATGATCAACTTGTGCATCAAAATTTCCCAAAGTACCCATCAACCCATGAAGAAAAATAATCGGAGTACCCTCTCCGGAAATTTTGAATTCGAATTTTCCTTCTTTTCTTAATTCTGGCATTTTAATTAAATTTTAAAACTTAATTGGGAACGAAGATAAGCATTCCAAAGACCATAGCCATCTTGTTTTATATCTATCTGATATAGTGATAATTATACTCATTACTAAAAGTTATCAACTTTTGTGGGTATTTGTGGGAAATAGTGGGGAAAATAGGTATTTTTGACATAAGACATAACAATAGATAATGGAATTACTGGGTGTATATGAATGCAAAATGGATGCTAAAGGGCGTGTCTCTGTTCCGTCTAGCCTGAAAAAACAGTTAATATCTATTGGCACTGCTGGTTTTGTTTTAAAAAGAAGTGTCTTTAGTAAATGCTTAGAACTTCATACTCAGAAAGAGTGGATTGATTTAACCAACTCGATAAAAAAATTAAATAGATTCGTTCAAAAAAATAATGAGTTTATTCGAATATTTCATGCTGGTATAAAACAAGTCGAAATGGATTCTGCGGGGCGCATTTTAATTTCAAAAGATTTAATAGGTTTTGCGAATCTTAAAAATACCATTGTTTTCAGTGCGACTCCTTTCGGACTTGAAATATGGAATCAATCAGATTATGAAAAAGCTGTGAGCGTGGAAAATACTGATTTCGCAAAGTTAACAGAAGAAGTAATGGGAGAACCAAACTCTAATGTCATATCATAACCCGGTCCTATTAAAAGAGTCCATAGACCTTCTTTCCATTAATCCAGACGGGATTTATGTCGACGCTACATTTGGCGGAGGTGGCCATAGTAAATCCATTCTAAAGCAATTAAGTTCAAAAGGTAAACTTTTTGGATTTGACCAAGATCCAGATGCACTAGAGAATAATTTAAAAGACAAAAGATTTACTTTAATCCCTCATAATTTCGAACAC
>Ga0213869_10000184_pt1 | contig 50196 bp, 58 predicted proteins | sample PICome_10_FD_160083 | JGI IMG/M metagenome (GOLD analysis project Ga0213869, IMG submission 160083) | Coastal seawater microbial communities near Pivers Island, North Carolina, United States - PICO132 | ecosystem: Environmental > Aquatic > Marine > Coastal | place: USA: North Carolina...
GACGGACTACAGTTGAAAAGCGTGTGTGCTTTTGTTGTGTTGATTACATAACAATGTCCGTGGTCAAAATTCAAAGTTGTATCTTCTAACATAAATCTGAAAGATGGAGGATTACAATTCTGTAATGGCCAAATAATTCTAAAACTTTGCTGGTCGTAATAAACATGGTCACGATGTGGAGAAAAATATCCTCCTGGTGGTAACCGCAAGAAGTGTGACCTAACACTCCAATCTAACATTGGTTCCATCACTCGTTGTAATTCACTACTACTCTTATACAACTCAGTTGGTATATTAAAATCTTTTTCTTTTAAGAATGTTCCGTATTCAGTATTCCACTGAAGTAAACTATCTAAAGCAGGCCCTGGTCCGCATTTACCCTTGTCATTTATAACGCACAAGCCATCACGCAAGATTTGAGGTTTACGAGGATTATACTTTGCCCATTTGTCTTTAAATGGTTCTAACTCTTTTAGTAGTTTGTTAACTTTGAAATGAGCATTTAGTTGATAGAAATCTCCGTACTGTGTAATTTTATCAATCATTGTCAATTAATGTATCCTTGTTCTTAATCGTTATCCGTTGAGGTATCATTATTTCCATCTTCAAATTCTTCTGGTGGTTCCATATAACCTGTCAATTTATCGGGTAGAGAATTACTATGAATAATATCACCTTCAATAATATCATTATCAATATCATCTTCTATGTCAAAGTGAGCATCTAGGATAGTTTTTACATTTGTAGCAACATCTTCTTTAATCTTTGCTACATCGATTTTTACTTGGACATCAGCAATCTTATCAAACCGGTGTACAAGTTTTTCCCAGTTAAGGTCATCGGCAAGTGGTAGAGGATGTAAGAGTTCATCACCTTTCATCTCAATCTCTTGTCCACTTGCTAATGTTACGAGTATACTTTCTACATATTCTGTAGGAATACTCATTGGAAATATTTCATCCATTAACTTATCAAAGTCTGGGTCGTGTTCCATTTCAAAAACCTCTTAAAAGTTAATGTTAAAAATTTTACTCCGAAGGCGCGGCTGCTTCTGCTCTTGCCTTCATGGCTTTTGCAGTAGTTCCTGCTGGTCTGCCTCTGCCCTTTTTAGCAGGTTTCTCTGCCTTAGGACCAAGACTAGGGTCAAATTTGACTGCTTCGGCACGTTTTCTTTCTGCTTCTTCTTCCAACATCACTGCTTGAACTAGCAAGTTTTGTGCAATTTTCTTGTTGTCTCCGTCGAGACCTGCATCAACTTGTTCAGCAACATTCTCTTGGAAAGTTTGCTGTGGCGCTTCCGGTGTATTACCTGCTTTGCCTCCTGCAATTTCATCCATTTGTGCTAACAAATCAGATAATGGAAGAGAGGTTGTAGAGTTAGGATTCATCATAATTTGTTCAACTGGAATCTTCTTCATTAAACCTTCTTTATGTAATGTTTCCAACATACTGTTGCCATTCCAAAAGACTTTACGAGAAAGAACTTCGTATAACTCTTTAGCGGCTTGACCTTCTTTAGACTCTAAAGCAGACATAAAATCCTCATGATATTTGTCTGGTAGAGAATCACTATACACAACTAAAGCATTCTCTGGTTCATCTGGTAGGCGTAAGAAAACAACACTCAAACGAGTATTAGTTCCTACATGTGTTCCTACATGCTTAATAAATGCGGCCATTAGGCACCTTCCTCAGACTTTACGTCTGCGTTTTGGCCTGACTCGACATCACCTGCCGCTTCGGCTGCCGCTGTTTGGGCTGCTTGTACGTGGTCTACAAACTCTTTAACTTTGTTTGCTACTGCACCGACTGATGATAATTCATTAGCCTGAAATGCACCTCGCTTAGATGCTAGGTCAATGATGTTGTAAATATTTACCAAATCATTTACTGTAACACTAGGCGCCACTGGTGCTTCTGGTGCCGCTGTTGTTTCTTGTTCTGACATAAAATTACTCCTTTGTCATTTGTTAAATTAATATTATATATATAATATGAACTAATTTACTCAATTCACTATTCCATTCTACATTATTCAGCCACTAAAGTCAAGTAGTTTGTTTAAATATTATGCTATTTTCTCTGTTTTTTTGTTAATATACTTGAACCAAATCTCATGGTCGATGTGAGTTGTATTGACTCCGTTGACTAATTGCAAGAAATCTGGCTGTTTAGGCACTCTATATGGTTTTATATGTGTATGATTGCCTTTTTGATTATTACATTTTCTACAAGCAGTTACAGTATTTTCCCAAGTTAATTTGCCACCTTTAGATTTAGGAACAACATGGTCAAGGGTTAAATCTTTATAACTAAACATCTGTTTACAATATTGGCAAATATAATTGTCTCGTAGATAAACATTACTTCTATTGAACGAGGTGTTAGTTCGCTGTTTAACAAAGTCTCGGGTCATTATAACACTGGGAACTGTCATAGTAAGTGTAGGACTATGTACCTGCCAATCCTGGTGCCATTCTAGGACATTAATACGGTCTAGCCAAACGAGTTTAATACTCTCTTGCCAAGTGAGTGTTGAAAGTGGTGCAACACTTAAAGGATTGCCGTCTGCATTAAGAAGTAAGGTATCTCTCATGGTGAATATTTATCAAAAAACCCACCGTGATGGTGGGCTTGAGAATTATGAATTGTTATACTTTTATTTTGTGTAAACTGAAAAACATCTAGCAGTTTCTTTCTTAGCATCATAATGATTGCCAAACCTAGGACCTCGATAACGAATTCTAAACTTTCCAGGCCAAAACTTCTTAACATCATCGATGTATTTCATAGGTAAGCCCTTTGCAAGACTTCTTTCATTGTCTGGACTAGCATACTTTATCCATAATGCATAACTTAAGTTCGCTTCATTCATATTCTTCCTTATGATTGGCTATAATAGGCGTGTTCACCAAATGGCGGGACAATAGTTTCAGAACCGTGAATGATAAACAAACTATCACAATAACTTTCGTCACCCCAACTATCCCAAGGTAAGCCGTCAGTAAACATAATAAACTTATCAGGTTCAATATCATTATCTTTCATAAACTGGTAGTTGATATCAAAGTCAGTACCACCACCACCGATAATCTCATACTCTTTAAGTTCATCAGCATTGTATGGGTCAAACTCTTTATAACCCTCGCCGTTTACTTCGGTATCAAAAGTCCAAACACGAATTTTGAAGTCTTGGAACTGTTGCATAATGCCAGACATTTCACCAAGGAACTCTTCAATCATAGAAGATGAAATAGAACCAGAAACATCAAGTGCTATTGCAACATCAATCTTTTCTTCATTCTTTTGACCAGGCAGATAAACTCCCATTGATTGTGATTTACGAGATTGTCTCATAAATGTGAAGTCACTTTTCAAAAGACTTTGTATTGAAATGTTAAGAAGTTCACGCCAATCCATCTTAGGATTAGTCATACCATTTATAATTCTTTTAACATCACCAGGAAGAGTACCAGCATCAGTTGATTGTGCCGCTTGAATAACAGCCTGTTTCATCTGGTCTTTAATTGCTTGGGCTTCTTGCTTAGAAACTTTGATAGGTGCATTACGACCAGTAGGGTCATCTTTGCCTTCACCATCTTTTTGAGGTTGACCAAACATATGCTGGTCTAATGTTTCTTTATCATCGCCCTCGCCAGTTTCTTTAAGGTGTTCATAAATTTCTTCGGTGTAACTTCTGTAATATTTGCGGTCGTGTAATGCCATTTTTGGCATAACACCAACACGAGACTCAACTAATGCTTGGTTAACTTTATAGTCAGCCGCAATATTCCAAAGTTTCATATCACGTGAATCTTCTTCCATATCCATCAATCGGCCATATTCACCACAATGCTCATATACACAGTGAAGAACTTCGTGACCAACAACAAAATCAATTTCTTCTGGTGTCATAGTTCGGAAGAAATCACAGTTGTAATAAAAATGTCTGCCGTCAGTCGCGGCTGTAGGACACCATTCTGCCTCGACTAATTTCAATCGAGTAGCAAGTGTACCAAAAAATGGATGACGGATAAGAAGTCTAACACGACTACTCACAATCATTTCTTTAACTTCTAAATCAGTATAATCAAATACTACCGGCTCTGGCAGAGTATCATCTACTTCAATACCATTAGCGGCTAATACATCATCTAATGCAGTATCTAATTCTTGTTCATTTGTAACTGTAGGCATATTTTATCCTTATCTATTAAAATAAACTTTCGTATGCATTATCACATATATAAGATGCGGTTTCATCTAGTTCACTAAATGCTTCTAGTTCAACTTCTGTTAATGGAGTGCCGTCTAACTTTTCTGCACTCTCAACATATGCATCACAAAAATCTGGATAGTCGTTCATATCAACGCCACCTAGTTCAATGTTTGTTACTTCGTTAAATTTTATCATATTTTTACCTCTCTAATTATTTAATATACTTATATTATAGCACGAATCGTGGTTTTGTCAAGTTTTTAGGCAAATCTGACATAATTTACTTTAGTTTCATTGATGTCATTATTTTTCCAAGCAGTTCCTAATGCTTTTACCTTGCACGAAACTTTAATATTCTTCTTACTATTTGCGATATCCTCGTTTGAAGTAAAGAAAGATAGTCTATGGTTGTCGGTTGTAATAGCATTAATCATATAACCAGACCCACCATATTGAGTTGTTGCTATATATTTTGATGATAGTATCTCAATCTCAGTGTTGATTTTATCACCAATTTGGCCTAGGTGACCAGATTGATTACTTCTTTCTCTCAGTTCATCATCTTTTGTATCTGTATTGTAATAAGTAGGAACATATGCGGCAATTCCAAATACGTGACTGCTCAATGAATTATCATCATTAAGGAATTTAGCAATTCCACTTTCGAATTCAGTCAAATTATCAGAAAGAATTTTATAAGCAAACTTGTTTTCAAGGTGTGCCATTATATTCTTTGCTTCTTGGAATATCTTATTTGTAATCAACTCGCGGTAGTTAGTTAGAATGCCTATAAGTATTTCTTTATTACTAAATGCAATCTTTTTAAATTCACCGTCAACGATATCAAATGAACCGGAAGTCTTAACATATGTGTCGTTAAATTCATTCGCAACGATTGATGCACTTAATATCTCAGTTTTAGTAAAAGAATATATGGAATCTAGGTCCTGCATATCTTGTAGTGTTTTCGCAGAATCAGTAAAATTATACTTACCAAAGTACATTATTACTTTTGAGTCATTAAAATCTATATATTTGTGTGGTTTTGAAGTGTCTATCATATTCGCTACTCTTTAATTGATTATGATATAATTATAACACAAAATCGATTCCTGTCAAGTTTTTCGCCCTAGATAGTAGAGAATACCGTTCTTTCGTTTGACTAGGTCACCAGTCGCAAACCAACCGTCGTACACGCATATATCCCCACGGACGTGTAGTTCGCTGTCTATTATCTTGGTTTCGCACCATTCAAGTGTTCCTAGGATTGTTTGTTCGTCTTTTACTGATTGTATATCTTCAGTCGTCCTGAACACACGATTGATGGCACAAGGACCTATCTCACTCATACCCCAATTTGCCATAAATGTAGCACCACGATTCACAAAGGCTTCAATGATATTCCATTCAACTGGGTCAGAACCACAAGTAATCCAAATCCCAGTCAAATCTAAATCTTTAAATCCTTTAGTTCTCATAATAAGTTGAGCGTGTCCAGGAGTAATATGAGTATGTGTGTATTTTTTAATCTCTCTGCAAAAAGAAAAAGCATTAAAGGTTTCGATTGACACTTCTGCACCAATACGAAATGCTGGCAATGTTTGAGCGAGTAATCCACCTGCGTGAGTTGTTTTACAGATAGTATATACTTTACTTTTAGATGTTAGTCGTTGGGAAGCGATAGCAATTTCATCTGCCGCTTTTAACTTCTCAGGAGTTTGTATTATATCTTTTGGTGTTCCAGTTGTCCCGCTGGTTTTTATTACACAACCCTCGTTAATTATTTTTCTTAAGTTCATCTTTTAGTCTTTTCCAAGATGGATGGTCTGGTAAATATTTGTGTAGTGAAATAGTTTGGTCAATCACAACATCAAGTAATTTGAAGTCGAATAAAGGTGGAAATATTGCGTGTATGATACTAGCAATTGCCATAAACAATTGTTTTCCTGCTTCTCTAAATCCAACATACATATGTTTGAAGTATAATTTTATACCATTTTGGCGTTTTCTTTTAGCAAGTTCTTCTGTATTTCTAAGATGATTCCAATTAAACCACATTTTGTTTATCTCCTGTTAACATCGCTCTACGATGGGTGTACTCGTCTATATTTAGTTTCCATACAGATTGCTCTGTATACCATAATTCTATATCTTTATAATGTTCTACCATACCCACTTTAGCCAGATACTTAAAAAGTCTGTGAGTCCTATTCATTTTTCCAGATGCATCGTGTTCAATATTAGTTGTAATATATAATTCATCAGTATCACAGAACTCTATTTGAAATGGCAATATTTCTCGCCAAGTTATAGCACTCATATGATATTTGCTTAGTCCAAATTCTTTATTATACCCTGGCAATTGTGCGCCTCTAAACATTACTCGCCACGCTTTATCACTAACTTCTGGCAATCGGTGACATCCTGCAACTGATATTATCTTATCGTCTGCAATCACACAAAAGTATTCGCCTTGTGCTTTGCACCATTCATACCTCATTCCCCAATCACATAAAGTAGCATTGTTGGTATATCCTAGTTTTTCTGCCTCTTTACAAAAGACTTCTAACTTAGGTAATAACTCGTCTGTAATCGGAACTACTTTCATTTCGGTGACTTATAAAATAACTTATTATGCTTTCGTTCAAATACATCACCCGTACACCAATAACCTTCCTTGTCAAACTTTGGTTTCATACTAGCGTATTTGACCATTAGAACTGGACTTTTTATCCACAATTTGTCGTATCTATCTATTCTATATTCGTATTGTTCATTGCACTCAAGTTGCAGTTTGTGTTTTGTATCAGGAAAAATTGAGAATGTAAATGACGGTATATGTGTTTCTACGTGGCCATATAAATTTCTAACAACAGGCACACCTTTAGAGAATAAAGTGTCTACTATCTCTTCCGATATAATGTTATTATCTATACTTAGTTCTTTCCAGTATGGCATATCTTTTAAATTTGATAGTTCAGGTAACATTTCGGATGTAACATTTCCTAGAGTTGGTTTATGTTTTTCACATAAATCAGGAGTAAACTGTTCCATAACAATAGTACATCCTTTCATTAATGCAGGTAATGTATACAGGTATAAATCATTAATTGGCGATTGTGATAGAACCACATCTTCTTCAATCATATTGTGTAATATTATACTATTTAAGCATACAAGTAAGCATCCAACACTCGTATGAGCAACAGGCTTCGATTCCAGAGTACTTCCGTTTGTAAACATTATAGTGTAGATTGCATCAGGTTTATTCGTGTATATAAGGCCTTCATTGTGTGGTGTTAGTGCTAAAGCATCTGCTTCACTCATTATGATATGGTCTGGATTACTTCCAGTTACAACCCAATCAAATTCTTCTATTGATAGATTTGGCTTTGTTGGTATAAATGTTATGCCTAAAATATCACAAGCCAAGAGCATTCGAATATAATGATAATCTTTTTCACTTGCAAATAGTATAGACTCACCTGGTCGAACGGCAGTAGACAATACGGCAGCCAATTGTTCTACACTTTCTATAAGTTTGGTGTAGGTATATTGCTTATCTTTACAAATGATTGCGGGTTTTGAACCAGAAGTATTTGCCTGGTCTTTGATTGTTTCAAATATCATAGTAATATTGTACTACAAAAACATAGGAAAGTCAATAGTAGATATAGAAAAGGAGACAAACATTTCTGTTTGCCTCCCGTCTCTTGTAGTCTAGGATAGCCTGATACCCTACGTATCCCGGCAGCCTCCTAGAGGGCTATTCTTTAAGCGTTGTGGGCCTCGATGATTAGTTTACCGTGCTTTTTGAAAAACTTTTCAATACAAGGAACTTTACGAGGCTCTAATGGAAGTTTGTAAACTTTAAGAGCAGTTCGACCACCCAATACTGTCATTTCAGTATCAAAGTTATCCATCATAAACTGGAAGAAGTTGTTCGCCATAGCATATAACTCATCCATTTTGTCTTTGCCATTACGGTCAACAAAGTCTTTTAACTCATAACATAGTGAAGTAGTCAATGAGAACATCGCTGAAATCTCTCTGGCTTCTGTTGAAAGTGTAGTCACTGTGCCGTCTAAGATATCAGAAGGAACAGGTAACTTACTTGACAAGGCTCTGTGAGCCATAAACTTAGTAGCAACACCATCGCCAACTGTACCAGCAATCAAATCGTGTAAACGACTTTGTGAAATTTCTTCACCCTCTTGTGGTAACATTTCAGAAACGAAAGTCCAAGAACGAGGAGTAGCAAATGCCCTTGAAGCATTTCTAGGGTCAAAGTTAAACAAGTCCATCTTGTTTGAAGTTAAGAAACCAACAACATCAGCATTGATTTTGTTCTCTAATGCCCAAGTCTGCCAATCTTCGAAGTCAACACCCATTTCAAGGTGAACAAAACGGTTAGCAAGTGGTGAAGGCATACGATATGCAACACCTCTATCACTCTCTCTGTTACCAGCCGCAACGATTAACACATTGTCAGGTAGTACATAAGAACCTAAACGACGGTTTAGAATTAACTGATAAGCCGCGGCTTGAACTGATTGTGGTGCTTGGTTCATTTCATCTAAGAAAAGAACAACACTTTCATACTGGTCAGCAAGTTCTTGGCTAGGCAAATCTGAAGGTGTGGCCCATTCCATAGTACCATTCTTCTCATTGAAGTATGGAATACCTCGTAAATCTGTAGGCTCCATAAGAGCAAGACGAAGGTCAATCATAAAACCAGAGCGTTCTTGTGTAATACTGTCTACTATCTCTGATTTACCAACACCAGGAGGTCCCCAAATAAACACAGGACGCTTTCGGTTCATAGCATAGTTGATTTCAGCACGAACATCACTAGGACGAACTACTCTCACATCTAAATCGTTTGTTGATACTTTATTCATAAATTAACCTCTCTATTTAATATACTATTATTGTAACACTGATTCTGGATTTGTCAAGTTTTTGACTTATTGACCCAGATATTCCCTTTTCAATACTTCTAATTTTTCACCTGCATCATCTAGGATAAAATCTTCTACCATCTTATCAAAGATATCTAAGTATTCATCGCCAATCTTAGTGTTCCACCCAGAAAGACAGCAGTCCGCATCAACAAAACTCCAGTTGATAGTGCCATCTGAAAGTTTGTTTTCTTCTAGGTTTGCTGATTGGTTGAAAAAGCGTGAAAATTCTTTGAAATTTACTGACATTTGTTACCCTTTTTGATTATCTATACAAGTATTATAGCACGATTCGGGGTTTTGTCAAGTTTTTTAGGTATTATAAAATGTTTTATTTTGTACCCAGAGGTTTATGTCTCCATCAAGCATTAATAACTCTGCGGCAGGTACTTCTTCAAATAAAACTAATGTTGACTTTCTTAGATAATATGGCGTATTAAGATACTTATCGAGTGTGAGTATTTGATGACCAGTTCCTATTGCATTTTTTCTATGTTGATGCATAGTGTCTAAACCTAACTTCAGTTCTATCTTATATGTTTTGAAATGTTTTTTGAGAATATCTCTGCCAAGAGGTGATACTCTAAATCCTGTGTCAGGCTGGGCACTGATAAAGATATCAGTAATAGTGATTTCTTTTCTGCCTGCTGTTTTTCCAGTTGTGTGTTTGTTAATATAACTTATTAACTCTTTCTTGTCCACAGTTACAACTCTAATTTATCACCCTTTGTGAGTATATATACTTCGAAATCATCGCATCTGAATAACTTATTCAATCGCTGTGCTAGATTGATTGCGTGTCCTGGGTTACTGAATGACACCTTCTTATATTTTGGTCCAGGAAAGTTTACGAGTGAGTTAAGACTACGAAGATTGATTGCTTCCCCTTTATGAAACACGGAATACACGGCTGTTGCCTTGAGAACTTGTTCACTCCGATAAGTTTGATTATCGGTATGTTCTAAGATTATTATAGGTTTAGGTCTAGCCATAAGAGTATCCTTATTATTGGTTATACTCTTATTTATCAAATTTTATGTATTATATGCTGATATAATTGATATATCAGTCGAATTTACCGCCGTCGATTGTCTTTTCTTCTGTTGAATCTTTAGTTTTAAGTTCTAATAACAGCAAGGCAATATCATTCTGAATTTCATTTGCTTCTTTTATAGGCAGAGTTATTTTGTTGTCGCCTCTTATATTCGCTTGTTTGATAGTTGCTAATAGATTTTTTAAATGTTTATAATTCATCACGTTTAGTCGCTAACTTTGTTTCGATATCCATTGCTGATTTAGATTTGAATGGGCCAATGAACTCGTAGGTATCTAAAGTTTCAAGTTTCCCGCCATAGAACCATCTCCAACCAGCAGGGTATTTTACTCCGTAATATCCTGCGGCATATCTTACACTACTAGTCTTGCTCTTGGTATATGTGTAAAATTGTTTTCCGTTCTTCTCTATTATTTCTACATTGTAAACTAGATGCTTAGATGGATATCCTTCTATATCTGCTAAAGAAGTGTGCCATCCGCCCCTAGTGTCAGTTCTATCAATTATGTTTACTGTAGTTTCTTTAGGTATTAGTATCTTTTCACCATAACGATTAATAAGTTCTGATAACGATAGATGTTCATTAACACTGTCTTCTTTTATAGTCAATTCAAAATCATCAGACGAACAGAAACGTATTGTTCCTATTTTAACTCCTGAATTCTCTACAATCCAAAACTTATCTTTAACTATTTCTGTAGTGTATATCATATTTTCTTAAGTATCTTCCAAGTTTCTTTCCAATTCTTTACATTATGACACTCTGAATATTTATACGGTGCATATTTAATTGCTTGTGCAATTCCATAATCATTGCCACCTGGTTGAATGTTATCACCAAAGAACATTAGTTCGTCTTGGAATGTAAAATCTTTTAATATTTGTGCTTTATCTTTTCCCATCTCAATAATGTCTAGTCCTGTTTCGCCTGCAACTTGTGAAACTAGACCTAATTTCTTAGTAAACTTTTTATTAAATTCATCAGAAATAAGTCGTCTTTCATTAGTTGAATTATCAAACTTAACATATTTCTTTCGTTGTACTCTATTAGCATTTCTACCAACAATACTAAAGTTTAATAATCCTGGTCTGGATTCAAAATGATTTCCAGTAGCAATATCAAAGTCAGTACTAATCGATTTCTTTAGTAAGAATGCATATGCATCTCTTGGCAATTCTAAATCTTTAGTATTGAATACACATACACCATTCTTATGTTTAGTATTGCCCGATGAATTATATACACATTCTACTTTAGCAAATAGTTCTTCCCCTATTTGTTCTACTGTTTTGCTTTGGTCACTTCCTGTAACTAAGTAAACATTATGATATTCAACAAAGTCTAAAAACCATAGTCTAAAGTCTTCGTCTATTCTATCTCTACTCGGTGTAAGAGTGCCATCTACATCAAATATATAATGCATTATACAGGATACGGATTGTTGAGTATTTTCGCAAGTTCGTCAGGCGACTTAGCAAGATTTTGTAAATCGTGTATGCCACAGAACTTTAAGAAGTTCATACCAACACCAGCATTAGTCTTAGGAATACTATTCTCTGCAATAGTTTCAATAAACTTTACTTTAAGGTCGTGTGGTTGAGCAGTTAAGTCTACCAATTTAACATTGCGTTCATAATCATCACGCACAGTATGTTCTACGCCATTATGGTCAGTCCAGCGTTGTAACATAAAGTTATTCCAATTGAACCCACCAGTATCTCTGTCTGCGTATGCTTCTAACATACCAATTTTGTTCTTAGTACCTTTCTTACGACAACCAGGATATGCACTAAAGATGTTATCTGATGTATCACCACGCACACACTTCTCAAACAATGCCCACTCTGGGTCTACTTTCTCTTTGATTTCACCAGTCTTCTTCTCTTTGATAGGAGTCATATTCTTATCATCTTTAAAGAAACCATCTTTAGTAATGATACGATTTTGTACACCATCATACATAGTTACATTGTCTGTGATAAGTTGAAAGTAATCACTATCGCTTGATACGATAATATGATTATCATTTGGATGTGCCGCAATAAACAAAGCAATCATATCGTCTGCTTCTGCTTCTGGATTTCGTAACATCGTTACATTAGTTTTTGTATCTAAGAACTCTACCATATCTGCGTAAGAATCAAACATAATTTGGTCTTCTTCTTGTTCTCTGACACTCTTAGCCATACGGGCGACTTGTCTATTCTTCTTATATGGTTCATAGAAGTCTTTACGCCAACTGCGACCCTCTAGGCAGAACACGGCATGGTCTGCATTGAATTTGTTATAACATAGTTTTACACTACTAAGCATAATATGATATGCCATACCAATTTTCATATCAATACTAGCACCACGCATTGCTACGTGCTTTGCTCTATGATACATATTAAACGAATCGACTAGAATGAATGTTGCCATATGTTTCTCTCTCTATATTTAAGTTACTACCATTATATCATAACTTGAGAAATTGGTCAAGTTTTAATAATATTCGGAAGTATCTTTGTCAGTTTTAATCTTACTGATGATTAGGCCTTCTTTACTATCAGACTGTACACTTCTTCTAATACCTTCTTCGTCTTCTAAATCATTCAGTACAATGTTCTTACACAAGTCACTGAACCAATTATCTACGATTTGGTCTTGTTCTAGCCCGTCATAACCAGCCTTTGCTAGATACTCTACAAAATTATCATTGAAATCTAACTCAAAGAAACCTTGTCCTGGTTTGTCTTTGTCTAATTCCATACCAATCACTCGAATATATTCTTCACCGTTGTGTGTTGCCATATTCTTATCATAAGTATGTTGGTCAGTATGTCCGTACTTAAAGTTTATTTCTTCAAGTGCAATTGCTTGTTCTTTTTCATCCGTAATTCGCCTAGCAACTGCTCGTTCTTTTTCTTCTGGCGTACCAAACCAGGATGTTGGATTAAGTGTCTTACTCATTATCATCTCCTTTCGGATTATCAATTTTGATATCCTGTTTCTTATCTATGCCACTAAAGATGCCTACTTTTGCATTTCTTTCCCAACATTCGATAATATCATCACAAATATAATCTAATGGAGTCCCTTCAGGATATTCGTGTTTCCAGTTATGAGCCATCTTCATAGCATTCGCCCGTATAGTTTGAATTCTACGCTTCTCATAATATTCTTTTCTTCTAAATTCGATTCTGTCCATGAACTTCTTCGAATAACCTTTTCCAAATAACGTCTTAATCATTACAAATTCTCCTTGTTTACCACCCTATCTTCTCCCACGGAACATCTTTGTCACCAAAGTGTCCGTATGTACAGTTTTCACTATAACCATAAAACTTGAATAAATCAAATCTATCAATGATACCTTTTGGTGTTAGGTCAATGTTTTCTTCAATATACTTTTGAATAGTTCTGTTGTGTCCATTACTATCTAAGTAGATACTTGTTGGTTCTTTTACGCCGATAGCATATGACAATTGAATTTGGCACCAATCTGCCATATTATCTGCTACAACATTCTTTGCTAACCACCTTGCCATGTAGGCGGCACTTCGGTCGACTTTTGTGGGGTCTTTTCCAGAAAAGGCACCACCACCATGGGGAGCATAGCCACCATAAGTATCAACGATAATCTTACGCCCGGTGAGTCCTGTATCGCCATCAGGACCACCAATGACAAAATTGCCTGTAGGATTGATATGCCAAGTAGTTTCATTGTCTATTAAATCTCCCATTACACTGTTGACTGCATCTTTGACAGGTGACTTGAGACTATGCTCAAAGCCTTGTTTATGTTGTGTACTTACAACAATTTGGTCTGCTCGTTGAACACGACCACCAACATACTGAATACTTACTTGAGATTTTGCATCTGGTAGTAAGAAATCATATCCATCTAATCGAAGTTCTTTTAGTTTCTTTAGAATTTCATGTGAGTAATGAATTGGTGCTGGTAGCATTGCATCGTTTTCATTAGTTGCATAGCCAAACATAATACCTTGGTCACCTGCACCAAAACTATCAGTACCTAATCCAATGTCACTTGATTGTGAATGAATTTCATTGTAAATTCTTAGTTTTTCCCAATGAAACCCATCTTGTTCATAGCCAATCTCTTTGACTTTTCTACGAATGATGTCGTCTACTTCTTCTTTAGGAACATTGAAGTTCTTCACTTCACCTGCTACTGTTACCATGTTAGTAGTTACAAGTGTTTCGATAGCAACACGAGTAGTTTCATCGCCATTCTTTAGTCCTGCATCAACTAATGCATCACTAATCTGGTCAGAAACTTTATCTGGGTGTCCGTCGCTTACACTTTCGCTTGTAAAAATATAGTTGTTCATTTAAATCCTTTGATTTTCTTATTGTTCTTGCAGTATAGAGTATACATCATAGCCTTCGTCTCTCAACTTAGCACCACCACCTAAAAACTCTAGTTCCATTATACTTAGTATACTACTAATATCAGCACCAAATCTATCAGTTAATGTAATTACAGCACCTAATGTTCCACCAGTTGCGATAACATCATCTATCACTAGAACTTTGTCACCTCTTTGTATTGCACCTTTCTGTAAATGCAATTCATCAGTTCCATACTCTAGTTCATATTCTGTAAAGATAGTTTCTCCTGGTAGTTTACCTTTCTTTCTAGCCATAGAAAAGGGTATACCAGTTGCTGAACTTAATGCACCTGCCATAGGAAATCCACGAGCATCTAGTCCAATGATTTTGTTAAACTCAATATTGTTTGTTTCAATATAGTCGGAAAACAAAGTCATCACGTGTTGAAGTCCTTGTGGTGCATTAAATATACTAGCCATATCCTGATAGAGAACACCAGGCCTAGGATGGTCTGGTATTACTCTAATCAGATTTTGAATAGTCTTCGGAGTTGGTTTTATGATAGTCACTAGTCTTGTAGTTCTCTTTCTAGTTTGACAATCTTTTCCTTCAGGTGCAACTTTTTAAGTTTTAGTTTAGCAACAATTTGGTCTTCTGTGTGCATTTTAAATGCAGTTATAATACCATCATCTAAATCTCTATGTTGTTTTTTTAAGTATATGAGGCGAGTGCGTTTCTTCTCGTCTACATCTGGTCTTACGGGTGTAGTCATATGCTTCTCCTATATTAGACCTCTCTAAATGTATTTATATTATTAATTACCGGCTTTTGCAGGTAAAATGTATTCATATAAACCTAGACCGCTATCAACTGCAATCATCATTGCACCTTGGTCTGAGATTTTCATATTCATTGTACTTGTATCGCTAAGTCTAAGAATAGTTAGAACTGTTGATAATGGGAATGACCAACCAGTCTTTAGTTCACCTTCTACATTACTTGCAAAAGGAAGTTCTACTCTATCTGTTGAACTATCACCAATATAGAAAACTAAATCACCTTTAACTGTTCTTGCAGTAAGCAGTGGGTCAAATGCACCTAGAATACCCGCAAAGTATTGTAAGTCTTTGATTGCTTTTTGTGATGGCATAATTTCTACATTCCATGCGGCACCACGAAAACTTGCAGTTTTAATTTGAGCATCTACTAATTCACTTACGATTACTCGATACGAACTATCAAAACCACCAGGCATTGAGAAGTTAAGTTCAGTAGTAACATCTTCACCGTTTCGTGTTTCTGTGCCTACTTTAACATCAGACTCCATCTTATTGCCTTCTTTGTCTTCACTAGTATAACTAAGTAATCCATTTAAGACTCCTAGTCTACCAAGACCAAACTTGCCTTCGAATTCAGCAACTGGTTGATGTAATTTACCACGCAATACAACAGTACGGTCTTCGTCCATCGCATCAATAGTTGTGCCTTCGGCATCTGTTGTCACTTTCGCCGCTTGAATGATTCCTAGCGAATGTGTATGTTTTACGATATCTTTTAAAATGTCACGCATTTTTACTTCTCCTGATTAATTTAATTAATTATAACATATTCCTATGTCGGTTGTCAACCTATATTTGACCAATTCTTTTCTTATTTTGTTTCGGATTATCTACCCAATATATCGTATTAGGAGGCAAAAACCCGTGAATAAACCAAGCATTACCGAATGTTGGATTACCCTTTCCTGTAAAATCTACACGATTATTATACACGAGTGTAGACATTCCGTGTTCTATAAACATTCTGCCTCGTTTACCACCTTGAAAACTTGTGACTGGCAGTAGTAATGCAAATGGTTTGCCAAGAGCATAACAATGTTCAATAAACTTATCTTTGATGCTATATGGAGGATTAGTTATAACTCCGTCATACACATCATCTGGCTCACAGTCAAAAAAGTCTTTACCATTACTTGGTACTATCTTATATCCATTGTTGTTAAAGCCATCTACGATTAGATTAGATGTTCCACTAGTCGCTTCGTAATAGGTTTTATCTTTATCGATGTATTCCAGAAGAGGTTGAACTTGGTCAGATGGAGTATAACATTCATCTGATTCCTTGTTTCTCGCTCGTCTCTGAATTAAGTCTGTGTAAGTATTGCTCATTATAATTCAAACAAATTATCAAAGGTCTCGGATGCATTTGCGTCACTCATGTCCCACTTGAGAACACCAATTAAATTATCTAGTTTCTTATCAACAATAGTCTGCTCCATCAACTCGTGGTCAAATGGCAAATCTTGGAACCACTGAGGTATCTTAGTAGCATCAGTTGGGTATGCAACACTCTTTAACTTAAATGTGTTTGGTTTTAGTTTACAGATAATACACTTCATACCATCTACAATCTCTACTGCATATCTATCTTGGTTGAGTTCACGCAACATATTCCAGTTTAGAGCGGCTGATACGTGTCCAGGAAGATGTACTTTATCTCTCTTAGATTTGTCACCACCCATATTCATATCTCTTGCCATTGCCTTCTTAGCGGCATTCACTCTGTTCTTATATGAAGTCAAGTTATTCACACGAGATTGAGAACCTTTTTCCCAACCTGGTTTTGCTCTAAACTCTTTCTTAAACTCTTTGACCATATCGATGACAACTTCACGTGTTCCGTCAGTCAATATCTTCAACAATACTTCACTAAGAAAGTTTTGCATATACTTCGGTGTATCACTTCGTTTCAAGTCAAGACCCATTGCTTTAATCTTTCCTGGTTTGCCATCAACATCTCTGCGTTCACCATCATCGTCATAGATAAGCATCGCATATCTTTTCTTCTTAATAAAGATACCCATTGTTGCACAGTTCTCACGACCAGCAACAATAATCTCACCTTCTTTTCTAGGAACATTAAAGAATGTTTTCATAAAGTCTGGAAAACTTTCGTTCACTTGATTCGCAACTTCATCATACAACTGTAAGACCTTGTCTTTGTTCCATTCAATAGTTCCATCGTCAATCTCTTGTTTGTAAACAGGATACATTGAATAATAAATGGAGTCTGTATCACCATAGATAACTGCTGGACCTTGATAATCATAAGTTCCTGCTATAACTTCATTCGTCTTTGCACCCATATGTCGAGTGATACAACGACCTGTGAGTGTTGTACTTTGACCAATACGCTTATCATAGAAACGACAACCTTGATTCAGTAACGCACCGTAAAGCGAGTTCAAGTTAATCTTTTTAACTAACTGTCTTTTATCCCAGTGAGCAATTGCAACTGCATCGTTGTCTTTGATTGCTTCTTTTTTCTGCTGTTGCATCACTTGTCGTTCTGCATACCAACGTTCTAAGAGACTTGGAATAATACCTTGAACATCTTGTTTAAATATAGTGCCATTAGCAGTAAGACTCCAGTTTAGTCCACTATTAAATACTAAATCATAGGCTTCTGCACCAGTAAGGTCTTGTGTAGTTTTATTCTCTTCAACGGTTGAGTCTTCAAGGACTAAAGTAATGTTACTGGCTTTATCTTTCTCATTAACTAAACGAAATTCTTCTGAACTAAATGTTTCATCCCACGCTTGAGATGAACCATATCCCTTTGCACCAGTTTTTCTGCCCTCTTTAATTCTACTACCAATCATTTGTTCAGTTAAATCAGGTCTAAGTTGACCAGCAATAGTTTCAGGAGACATATTCATCGCACGAATAACTGATGGATAAAGAGAGTTGATATCAATGCCTGCTACCCATCTTTGCAACCCTGCTTTTGGAACTGCCACAAAAGCACCAGCGGCTTTCTGTAATTCTAATGCTTGTAGTTCTTCGTCTGAATATTCTATATCATCGTCTGACCATTCACGTCTCTTTCTGTCAGGAACGACCATGCCTCTTCTGTGTGCTTCATTGATAATTGCTTGTTCAGTAACAGCAACCGCACCCATTGTTGTTTTGATGTTCACAGTATTGTCGTGTGCAATCTCGTTTGCTAGTTCGATAAATCTTAGTTTCTTATCAATCTTATCAAGTAATGCAACGTCTTGTCTGTTGTATGCCACGAACTTGTAGAAGTCGTTGTTATATAACTGGTCTAATGTGCCGTCATATGCAACTTTCTTTTCACCTACTTCGTGTTCGCCAATTGTATCAAGTGCATATGAATGCATTTCGTGGTAAGTATACTTACGATATAGTTCTAAGTAGTCTAAGTGAATTCTGCCAAACAAATCAAACGTTTCTTGTTCTTTGCCGTACTTTACTATCTTACGTTTCTGAGGATATAAATCCCAAAGACACATTTTTCGTGTGTGCGACTTACTTAATACTCTAGTAATTCGATTAACAGTATATGGAATATCATAACCTTCAGAGTTCCAACCAGTTAGCACATCAGCATCTTCAATGACATCCATGAAATCATTCAGCATATCTGCTTCACTTAGATAGAGTTCTGTGTTTTCGAATTGTTCACAGATGCGTTGTGCTTCTTTAAGACCCTCGCCCTCACGCATACCCTTTGGCGGAATAACAAGAGTTACCAACAATTCTAACCATTGAAGATGAACTGTAATGGCTGTAATTGGCATAAATGGGTCACTCGGGTCTGCGAAGCCACGACTAGCATCAAAGTCAGTCTCAATATCGAAGAAAGCAGTATTAAGTGTTGGCGAGTCTATACCGTTATAGTTCTCACTCAAACACTTAACTTCGGGCTTCATATCACTTTCGTAAAATGCTTTACCTGAATTTATCTTTCGTTCTTTATGAAGGTCTTTGAGGCGTTTACATTTGATTTGACGAACTTTGTCGCCGTGAATACTTAAGTGGTCACCGCGTGGGTCTTTCACATAGAAAGTACGCCACGCTGGATAATCATTGTAGACTCGTTTGCCTTTACTTCTTTCTACAACTTGAACTATATCTTTGTCTTTGTTGTAGAATGCATCTACGTAACTCAAAGAGTGCGACCTACTGTCTCTAAGATAGTTTCCATATCTTCAAAATCAGCACGAGTTTCAGCAAGTTTTGCCTTGTGTGCGACCGTGATTGCTTTGTTTAGTACCGATGGTTTAACATCCATTTCTTCAGCAATTGCTCTTACAGTGTCACGTAAACCACCTTTGAGGTCTTCACATTCTTGTAGAACTAGGCAACCTTCATTCACTAGTTGAATGAGTCTGGCTTTTTCTTCTTCGTTGATAGCGTCAATTGACATATAAATCTCCTATAAGTTGTGCAATAAAAAAGAGTGATTTCTCACTCTTTATATATTAACATAACTGACTTAAAAAGTCAATAGGTTATTTGTTTAAAATAAGACTTTTGCACTGAGTTTTAAATCTGGATGATGGTCACCTGGCATTTTCTTATCTTTTGATGTCGAAGTCTTTCCGTGTGATGTGACTTTCATATTAGTTGGTGTTTTAATTTTAGTTGGGTCAATTTTAGGCATCTTTTCTGTCTTTTCTACCGCATCTTCAATCATCTTAGTCGCTTTGGCTTCTAATGATTCAAATGGATTAGCAAATCCCGTATCAGTAACACTGCTGGCTGCCGCTTTACCTAACTTCTTCACACCAGTTTTAGCCATTCCGACACCCTTTTTAAGTAATGCCGCGTTTCTGCGTTTCTTGTCTTTATCTATTCCAGTGCCACATCCTTCTTTATCTTTAACATTAGGATTGTTACATTTCATATTTACAATTGTTTTGCCTTTTGAACTATTTGGGTCGTGTGGCTTGCCATTTTTATCATAAACAACATCTTTACCTGCATATTCTGAAATGTTTTCACCATCTTCTTTAGATTCCCAAGCCTTTACAGTATCTCTTGCATAATTAGACATTTTGGAATTTGATGTTTTATTAGAAGAATTGGAACTACCGCCACTTCTTACAAAATCATAAGCATTATCGATAGCAGTTGAACCCGTACCATCGCCGCCTTGCAGTATATCTGAACCAGAAACTGTTGCTGATGTCTTTAGACCAGGTGATTTCTTTATTATTTGCTTTATAACACCGTCACCAGCACCCTTTTTGATTTGAGTTTTTACAGAATTAGGATTCATTCCTGGCTTGAATTTTCCTGCGGCATTTTTAACTGCCTTCTTACCGAACTTTTTGGCTAATGCTTTCGCTGCCATTGGTCCTAGAACCCTTGCGGCTCCAATAGCCAATGGTACAAGAGGTAGTACTTCATCTAATCTACCTTCTTTTTTAGCATTTTCCATTACTTGTACTTGTTCACTAAGTTTGGTAAATGCGAATTGAATTAATCTCATCATACCCACTTTAGTTTTTATCATATTGTCAATTTTTTCTTTGTTTTCATCGCTTACAGCATCGTATACTTGTGACACTGCTGATGCTGTATATAAATCAACTTTCATCTTACCATCGTCAAATTTGACTTGCATGTTTTGTTTGTCTGCTACAATCTTTTTAATCGTATCAATTGCTTTGTTGCCACTCTTTGGTTTCATATCCATAACTTTTAAGAATTCGTCTCTAGCCGCGATTGCTTCTTCGTCTTCTTCGTTTACTGCTTTATTTACTGCTTGATTAATATCGTATTTCATTTTTAAGTTTTTTGGACGCAACTTTGGCTTAGTTTTAATTCCTGGACCTGTGCCCATTTGATTTTCTGGGTGTGCCATTTGGTCTCTGTGACCTGCTCTAGGATTTACTTCAAAATCTTTAGTATCGTATGTATTTTCATAAAATTCTTCTTCAGTTTCACCGGCTGCCATTTCTTTACAATCGCCACATCTACCGTGTCCATCATTGTAGTCCATCATAGGAGCACCACAGCAATTACTTACCATACCTTCTGAATCAGCATACTCATCACCTGGTGAATATGATTCAACAAATACTTCTACCATGTCATCGCCATTACGCAATGCACCTTTTTTAACTTTTACGTTTTCTTTGCCGTATTTCTCAATTGCTTCTTCTGGAGACATACTAGTTTGTTTCCAACGCTTTTCTGCTTCATTAGTTTTTTCACGTTTTTCTGCCGCACACTCATCACAAGTATCAATGTCGCCGTCTGTTTCTTTGCTAATCCAGTCGCAATCATCACACCCGTCTGTGCCTTCATTTACAGATTCTTTAATACGAGCATCTAACTGAACATCATCATAGCCTTGTGCTTTGTACTTGTCATATAGTCTGACTGCTTCATCGTATGATACCCATTGGTCGTTGACTTCAGTGCCACCAACCCAAACAGCATATTCCATTTGAGAATTTTTTACTGTTTTGTCATGTTCTTCTTTATCTAAATCGCCTTCATAATCGTCTTCCCAATTACTATCCATATCATAATCGTCACTATATGATTCTTTTAATTTTGTTAATTCTGTTATTCTCATAATCCTTCTACCTTCTAATCAATGGAGTTTTAACGGGAGTATTGTATGATAAGTTGCCTACATCGGCACTATATCCCATCTGTAATTTTTTCTTTTTCTTTGATTTTTTAGATGCATATATACTTGCCTTTGGGTCACCACTACCTAATGGTCCTGCCACGGTTGCGATACCACCTGCACTTGTCATTTCACCTAATATCTCATGTATTTTCATAATAGTATTTATCTAAATGTATTCTTTGGTAATCCGTCTTTACTAACTTTATTACCGAATTTTGCTGCCTGTTTCTTAATTTCGTCTGGTCCAACATCAATAGTTGTGTTCACTCCTGGTACGACTTTACCCACTCCGCCTGTTTCGTTGATTTCTTCGAACACTGAATCAAAGTTTTTTAAGTAATAATCTTCTAATGCTCGACTATTTACACCGTTGAAACCATCTGCGATTTTCGATACATACCAGCCTAATGCATGTCTCCACTTGCCATTATTCTCTTTCTCTTTTCTTTGAAGAACAGAATGTAATCTCTCTGCGGCTTTCTGGTATCTATTGTTGTGTATCGTTGGGTCTACTTTTCTCTTAAATAATTCCCAAGGTGATTCTTCATCAAGTTCTTCTATTTCACTTCTGCCAATCACATCAAGTATGGATTCTTTATTGATACCACGAGATTTTGGTCCACCTCTTTTACGAGTTGTTTGTAGTTCTGCTTTCGTATCAACAATTGCTTTCATCATTGTTTGCATAACATCTCTATCTAATAGACTTTGTATTTGTTCAAAGTCACCTCGTTCTGCCATCTTAGTAAGTTCTGCTAGTTTACGAACTACACTGGCTTCTATTTGATTAAGCATAAGTCTGCCATATCCTTGAATTAATACTTCAGGATTATTGGGGTCTTCTTTGTTCCACTCCCAAATTTGAGAATCTTCATTTACTTCTTCGTTCCTTTTTGATTTCTTAGATGCGTTTAACTTTCCAGGCGCTAGACCAATTGGTAATTCAATTGTTTTTACATCTTCTCTTCCGTAAGAATCTTTAGCAGGCAATGGTTTACCAACTACATCTGGCCGTGGAAAACTAAATGGTTGTCTCCAATTCCATTCTGATAATTCTTCGTTAAACTGTTTACCGTATTTGATATCTTGTTCACGTTCTTGTTTCCAAAGTATTTCTACTTTTTCATATGGAACATATTTTACTGATACAGTATCTTTGCCAGCCTGCATAGCATCTACCAATCTATGATACCCATTTACAAGATATACATGGCCTGATGGAAGTTTTGTAACTGCCAACGGAGCATCTGTTCTACTTCCGCCACCTACTGATTGTGCGATTGCCATACCAGCATCACTGATAGTCAAATCGCTAATTTTCATTTCTATTGCTTCATTGAATGCTATTGATTCTACTGGGAATTCTTTGTTAGATGTTTTAAAGTCTTTCTTACGCATAACAGTTTTAACAATCAAGTCTAATTCATTGTTATCTCTATCCCATCTTAATGCAAATGGCATATTAATATCTGTTTGTAAATCTTTCATTACTGCTTCAGCATCTGGACCCATCTGTGCGATTGGCTTACCCCATTTTTTATACTCTTGTTTAAATAGACGTGTTAGTTCACTGCCAGTAATTTGCTCACCATTACGGTCATCGTTTACTCTGTCTAAGAAGTGACGTGTGAATTCAACATCAATACCAACTTTACCAAATATTCTATCAGCAAATATTTCTAATGCATCTAAGTCAGATTGTGTAATTTTCTTATCTAATTCATCTAGTCTCATTATAATTCACCTTTTGAATACTCTTGTATGTCTGGTGGAATACCCATACTTTTGATTGTATGATTATCTGTAAATGCAGTGAAAATATTCTTCTGGTCTTCAGGAGATAAATTCTTTCTAATTGCTTTAACTAATGTTTCGTAACTATCTAAATCATCACTGTTATCTAATCCTAACGTCTTCGCTATCGAATCTGCTGTCTTCCAGGGTCCATCGATAATCTTATTATTGTTCTTTTTTGTGTATCCGTCACCAGTTTTCTTCGGAACTGGTCTGCGTAAAACTCTTATTAGTCCATCTCTTGGACTAAACATAAATCTTTTTGATTGTAATGGTCTACCGTCTTCAATTGTTTCTTTACTATTTTCTATCTTCACGCTACCTGCAATAGAGGCAATCATTATATTACGATATACACCCTTATACTGACTATCTTTTTCATTTGGTGAATGGTAATATGTTTTCATCCAATCTGGGTCACCTGGCATAAAATCTATTTGAACATAGCCGGTTCTTGGTCTGCCATCTGATTTTTCTCCGTCAAAGTCCATGATTTTAACCTTAGTCATAATCACACTTGACTTAGCAATTTCCATTATTTGGCTACTTTTTTTAAGTCTTTCTACAAATTCTGGTATTTTATCAGTTTCGATATCTAATGCAACATCAATGTCTCCACTGAATTGTCTTTTACCAACACTGCCTAATGCATTATTTCTTAAATCTATGCCAAGTTCTTTCTCTAATGGAACAAGTGTTGGATTGATTTCATCAATATGAATAGCACCTACACCTGGCAATGAACCACCTTCAGATAATATTTCTGATTGTACTGCTTTGTGTTGGGTTAGTTCAAATAAGTTCATTATTATTTTTTACCTTCAAATTGTCCTTTAGCACCGAAATTAGGCTCACCTTTTTTTCTTTTATTAGCGTGTCTCCATTCGTTATGGCCTTTTGACCATCTTAGTTTCTCTGCGCCACTGTATGGATTACTATCATATGGCTCACCATTCTTGGCAGCCTTTTGACCTTCTTTGTATTCAGTTGTTCCCTTTGCATCAGAATAATGCATAATTCCTGCTTCGTTTGTTTTTTGACTATCTAGCAGTTTGCTTAGTGCTTCTTTAACTTTGTAAGTTTTGCCATCTACATCAAATGATTTCTTACCATCAATCTTTGCTTTTTCTAACTCGCCTGAGAATTTATTGCCTTCTGTCTCTGTTTCTGGAAACAATTTCTTGTAGTATTTCTTGTGAATTGCTTTATACATCATATCTGATTGTTCAGGTGTCGTGTAACCTTGGCGTTTGATTATCTTTAAAAGACCTTCAACTGCTTTAATCTCACCTCTGTCACCAAATGCTTGTGCTAACATAAGAATGTTTTCTGAATGATTGTTTCTGTCTTCATTATACTTATATGAATCTTGCATCATTTCCAAGTCACCGTTGTGGGCTTCAGGTGGAACATCTTTCTCATCATAATCATCTGGTCCGTAACCCGCTGGTGTAACATCTATTGTGTCTTCAGTTACTTCACTATTTTTGTCCCAGTTGAATTTGCCATTCTTAAATACACCGTATTCATCAGGTTCATCACCGCCCGTTGATATAAGATTAAGTCCTTCTGGTTCTAAACCGGCTTTCTTAACAAGTTCTAAGAACTTATCTTTAATTGGATTTCCTTCTTCCATTGCGCCGATGTAATCATCATATTCTTCTACCTTTTTGCCATCTTTATATACATCAATCATATAAAAACCTTCACTGTAATCGTAATATACATTAGCATAATCGCCAGACATTGGTGCTTCATCAAGTTTTGCTTCGTCAATAGTAGCGGCTTCCATATAATGTTTTACACTTGAGATATAATCAACTGCTTTAGTAATCTTTGCTTGAACCCAACCCTGTAATCCTTCTTCTTCAGAAACATTACTAAGCATTTGTTCTAACTCTGAAGAATACTTTGCTAGTCTGCTAACATCTTTTCTAGCCATACTTACTTCGTGGTCAGGCGCTTCGTTCACTGATTCTTCAGGCCATTCATTAGAACTTCTATGGTCAGAAAGGAATGCTTCCATTTCGTCTTCTGTAACGTTGTGTAGTAATTCTTCAATTGCTGTATAGTCACCTGAGTGTGCATCTGCTTCCATTTGTCTTGCAACTTTTCCAAGTAAACTCATTTCGTGTTCATTTACACTTTCTGATTCATTGGCATAACTTGCTCTAACATTACTAGGCTTTAATCCAAGTTCTCTAGTTCTAATATCGTCTACAGCGTTTTGAATTCTGTATGCTACCTCGTTTTTATGAGCAAGAGGTAACTCTTTATTTTTAAATAACATAAGAACATACTCATCAATTGTATCTAAGTAGCCTGCGATGTTACCTTCATTATCTACTGTAACTTCTTCTTCGTTCACTGACTCTGATTTTGTAGAACCGTCAGTATTAAAATGTTGCTCTCTAATCTCTTCGACATATTCAAGTGCTTGTTCGACCATTGTAATGTCCATATTGCCATCGCCACATTCTTGTAATACATGGTGAATGTATTCTAACATTTCGTGTTGTTCATTATGATAGGCATTTTCTGCAACGTGTTCTACATCTGCTAACTTTGGTGTAATACCAGCAGTTGATTTCAATTTCCAATACTTTGCCGCATTCTTTGCCGCATCATAAGATGAAGTTGCGTGAGTTTGGTAACTGCCCTTAGTAGCATGAAATACAATGTATGGTCGTTCTTTTGATTCACTTTCATTTTTCAATGTACCTAAATTTTTATTCATTTGAGTTTTGCGATTTGATAGTGCTGTTTCCGCGTCTTTTGCCATTCCACTTCCTGGCATTTTAGAATTTTTATTTGACATCCACTTATGTAATGCTTTGCCGCCTTTATAAGCGGCTGTACCAACAGCGCCTGCGGCTGCGGCTACTCCTAATGCTGGAAGAATTTCATCTAACTGTTCTTCGTTAGTTTTCATTGGTTCACCAATTTTACCAATCTTCTTAATAATGTTTTGTATAATTTGATTACCGTCTGATTGACCTCGTCCTGATTCACCTTTGTCATTACCGTCTGAGTATACTTTAAACTCGCTTCCCATTCTATCATATAAGTCGTCTAAGTTTCTCTTAGCCCAAAGCATTACGGTAGTTAGTTTTCCTTTGTCGCTTAGAACATTGCCTTCGTCCCAAGTCTTTGACTTGCCTTGCCATTGTAAACCATTTGGAGTTTTACTAATACCATCCATTCTAAGGCATAGTTCTTGTATAAAGTTTCTCTCTTGTCCACTAAAGCCTTGTGCTGGACTATCTTGTACCCATTCATTTGTTTTCTTTAGTTCCATAACTTCTTCAACTTTTTTGTCGAATTCTTCGTCAATCGATTCGGCGTGCATTGCTGCCATATGAGCATTATACTTCTTAGTTCCCTTTTTATGTGGGCTTTTGCCTTCTGATATTGCCTGTAGTATATTTCTTTTCATAGTATTTTCCTCGATAACGTTTTCTGTTAAAAATTTAGAAAACGAGTCTTCATCCCAGTTTTCATTCATAGCGTCTTTGTTGCCTATTTTTGTTTTGAATAGTTCTATTACATCTTGTGGTACATCGGTGATGTTGTATAAGTCTTGTAACATTTGTGTTAGTTTAGTATCATCACTGTTCACAATCATATTTCGAATCTGTGATGCACTGTTTATTTTTTGTCCTAATACTTCAAATGGAAATGTAGGAGTTGTTGCTATATAGCCACGAGTTCCGAATGTTTCAGCATCTTCTAACCCATTCCACTTCTGTAAGTATGCTGGTTCACCATTCTTCTTCAACTTGATGCCACCAGAAAAATCAAACCTAGGGTCTTCTGCCATGTCTTTTTCTGATACAGCAAACACCATAACTGTGGTGTTTTGGTCAAATCTTTCCATGATTTCTACAGATTGGTATGGTGACTTTGTTTGAACAATCGCACTTCCGTCAACTCCTGCTAACATCATCATCTTTTTCTTTTCATCGAAAGTGAAAGGTGACCTGTCGCCATCAACTTTGCCAGATGTAGAAATGAATACTTTCGCATTACTATACTTCTGTTTTAAGTATTTGTATACTTTACCGTGTCCAATGTGAAACGGATGAAAGCGACCTGGATATATAATAACCAGTTGCTTGCCGCTATTTTCTGTTAATTCTGATAAGTTCATACAATTGTCTCTATATTAATTTATTCTTAATTGTATTTATCATTTTAAAAGTATAGACAAAAAAAATCCCAGCAAATGGCTGGGATAATTATATAGTTTATATTTTATTTTACCAAAATATTCTCATCCACCAAGGACGATTTGCTTTTTGATACTTGCCTACTGCGTGAAGTGCCTCTAACAACTCCGGCAATATATTTGAATTCAGTACATATCGTTCTTTCTGTACTAATATCTGCAAGTTTCTTATATTGAGTTTTATAACTTCTTCGTTGGTATTTCTAAATAATGCAACGACTGTCCTATGTTCAACATCTACGTATAAGAATTTCATACTACTTCCTCCTAAAAACACTACTCTCTAGTATTATTTAAGAGAAAACCGCACTATATATAGTGTGTAGTTAAGTTTTAGCAGTAGTTTACTTCTTTTCTTCTTCTTCTGTAGGTTTTTTATTAACTTGTGAACACATCTTCTTTACTTCACCAAATTCAGGTCCTAATTCAAGTCCTTTATATCTAGCACATAGTTTCAACATTTCTAACTGTTGTTTTAATAGTTCATTTCTCATCATTGTTTCTTTGAATTTTTTAGTACAAGTTGAACCAAGTGCAATTCTTAATCTGATACCAACTCTCCAGTTGTCGCCTTTATTCGTGTTTCTATAGTTATTATTATCACTGTTAGGATAAGTGCCGTCACTACTACCGTCTTGTTCACCTATCTCTGCGTATGGTTCTAGTGTAGCAGTTTCACAATGACTACCGCCACTGTTTAAATATTCATTGGCTGCCGTTGCAGGTTTAGTCCATAATGCCAGTACGGCTATTATGATTACTAACACCCAAAGTTGGAACTGATGTTGTTTTTCCATCTTAGTATCCTCCATTGAGTTGTCTTTGCATCTCTTTCAAGTCATATTTCATTTGATTAATTGAATCACTTAACTTATAATAACTTTGTTCCATTGCTTGTAGTTCAGCATCACTTGCCAGTTTATACTGTGCATCTCTTAGTGCTTCTGCTAATACTTGTATTCTTGCAATCTGTGTAGCAAAGTTAGTCATCTCAATAAGCATTTCTTCACGTCCTTGCTTATAAAGTTCATTAACAGCCTTCAAACGAATGTCTAGTTTTTCTATTTCACTATTCATCATTGTGTCTAATGATTTGAAATCATTTTCAGTTGACATTTGCATAGATGCAATCTGCTTTTCATTTGTCTCTATTGTATTCTGTAATCCAGTTACGTAACTTAAACTTCCGTATAGTCCTGCTATTAGAGGAATTGCTAAACCTATTCCACCGAGTGTTGCTGATAATTTCATAATATTCCTCTCTTCTAAATAAAAAAAGTCGTACAAAGAGACATTCTCTGTACGACTAGTATTTACTTGTTCGTAGTTTATAATTAACTACTTACTTTTTTAATTAGACTTGTTTTCCTTCGTCATCGAAAGTAACATCTTCAGCATCATCAAGTGCTACATTGAATTCTCTCAAACGTCTAATGACTGATAAGAAATCAACAATTGTTGTCCATCTATCGATGAAATAGCCCATTGAACTTTCAACTCGACCAAATGCGTTTAGAACTTGGAATAATACACCAAGTGTAATTAACTGGTCAAAATATGCTGGTGCTAATACAACTAGTGCTAAGTTACCTACGCATAATCCGAATGCTGTTTGCCATACACCAAATCCCATATACCAGTTGAATAGTCTATAGTAGTTTCTACGAACTGAATAGAACATTGGAAATAATGTTGAAGTTGCTCTTGCACTAAAGTCATCTTCTGAGTGTACTAATTGTTTTCTCATCTTTGCTTCTACAACCTGATTTCTATATTCAAGTTTAGGCAGAGGCCAACCAAGTAGAAGTGATATTAGAGTACCACCAATTGATACTGATAATGCTATCCATACTAAGAAACCAGGAATAATTTGACCATTCCAAACTGGTAAACTTTCTGATAAGTTCCATAGAATAGGAAGAAACGCAAATAATATAAGTATAGCACTAAAGAATCCAGTGAACAATCCTTGAAGTGTCTTACCAAAAATCATTAAGTCTTCTTGTATACGCTGTGAGCCACCTTCTATCTTTGCAGTTGAGTTTTCCCAACGTGTCATATAGTGTTTGGTGTTTGCTTCACGCCATCTAAAACAGTATCGTTGTGTTTGCCATGTGGCGTATACTGCGATTGGAGTATATAGGACTATGATTTCGACAAAGGATGGTTGTACGCCCTCAGTCAATGTGATGAAATTTAAAAATCTACCAGCGTCCCATCCCAGAAATAGTTCCCAGAATCTTTCTTCTTGTAGTGATTGAATTACATCATAGATTTCTTTGTTCCAACTATTGTAGAAAACTAATATTTCTACGTTGTACCAAATCATACTTAAAAGAAACGCTAACATTAGCCATGCATATGTCCCGTATTCTCGTGTGAAAAAAAATGATTTTAACATATGTCACCTCTAATTGATTAAATTTATATACGAATTTAATCGTATACTGTATTTATACAAGTTAGAAGTTATATTTAATTGAGAACGACTATATATCCTGCGATGACTACAGCAACAAGTGTCATTAGTAATTTGTCTTTTACAGTCATCTCATGCCACCTTCTGGGTCACTGCCTGTAGTACCGAAGAAATTTCTATAGTCTGTTGCTATTTTAACTAGTCCGGGTTTGACTTCAAAGTCTCTTGGATGTAACCAATACATTGTTGCGTTTGGAATTTGAATGAATAACATTCTTAAATCTTCGTCTTCAACGCCTAAAGACTTAAGTAGTTTCAGCAATGATGATGCAGTCCTAAATGCAGAAGACTCGATAGCACTTGCACTTGCACCGTTCATACTACCTGGAGGCGTACCTGGTCCATGAATACCAAAGTAAACGTTACCGATTAGATATCGTTTATCGCCTGCTAAGAATAGTAAACCACACGCTGATGCACAAACTGATTTGCCTCTCATATAATCTGGAGTATTTTCGTCAACGTTTGTTCCTGGAGTATAAATTGTTTCACCTAATTGATTTAAAACTGGCGTACTTCTAACAACAGTAACAACGTTACGAAGTTTCATATGTGCCGCAAGACAAGAACCGTCTGCTAGGTTACCACCTGGACTTTCTAATATTACAGTAAAGTATCCGTCTGGCATCTGAGGTGTAATCTTTTCACAATCACCTTCTTTTACTGTACCCATTAATGTATATAATTGGTCATCAATCTTTTTCCATTCTAATCCGCCCGTGTTCTCTTCTTCTTCAATTTTGTTATTTGCTTCTTCGTATAGTACCATGTATTCATCGTACCATTCAACTCCTTTGTCTTTACCTGTTATTACAAGTAAGATTATTACAACAATTAAAAAAGGATTTCTTATTAGATAAGATACTGTTCTTCCAAGGAATGATTGTTTTATATAATTTAATATTTTCTTCATAATTTGCCCTCTTATGGTTCAGGTGTTCCTGTTGGCTTTTGAAGACCTTGTCTCTCCATCATCTTTTTAAATTCATATGATGTGAAGCATTGTGTTTTAGTTATATGTTGCCACTCTATATCTAACTGAATGGGTTGTTGAGGCATATAATTTTTATATTTTTCGCATTGTTCCATTGTTGTAAATGGCAATGAGTATATTACTGGATTACCAAGTTGCACCTGGAATAGTGACACAACAAAGTGTCCTATCATTAAAACTGCTCCTACTGTTTCCATATTCGTCTCCTCTAATTTCTATGGACCTGGGTTTTCTTCTGGTCCATAAACTACCTCTGGTGTTTCAACTTCTACACCTTCAAATTCTGTTATCAAACTTGGTCTTAATATATTGTTGCTAGTTCTTTCTTCAGCGCCTGTTCTTCCTTCATCAGGATTTACTGGTAGAATTACTGGGTCTGGATTTGTATTACCTGAAGTTGTATAAGTCACACTATCATCCTCGTTTCCACTACGCTTTTCTTGTGGTTCAGACAAGTTCATCATCGGAATAAAGAAAAGTGATTCTGATTCACCGGCATTTGATTTTGTAGTTTCAAATTGTCCTTGTGCTAAAGATGAACCTATTTTCTTTTCTAGTTCTTTCATTTTCTTTTTATTTTCTTCGGACCAGTCAATCTTATAAAGAACTGGTGCGCCATCTTTTTTCAATACTACATATATCCATGGCTTGTTGTCATTCACCCACATCACTTCTACTTCTTCTTTCTCTGGTAATCCATAAACTGGCATACCTTGTAGAAGTTTGATACCTTGCCAAGTCATACTTGCCATAATTAATGCTAATGGAATTATAATGAATGTGTAAAGTTTGTTTGCTTTACTTTGTATTAATGCGTATAGACATACGAGAATCAATATGAATAGGCCTAGAATATAGACCATTATCAATGTATTCACAGTCATTTCATTCCAAAACATTTATAATCTCCTTAGATATCATCTTCTTGTGCTATTGCCTGTCTTAAATCTGCATCTCTGCCTGTAGCCGCCTCGTCTGCTTCTGTATCATCCATATATGACGGCGGTGAATTAGTAATCACATTTGTAGTTCGTCTTGACCCTACAATTATCTTGTCACTTGTCCATACATCTGTTACTTGACCTTCTTGGTCTAATGTGAAACCTGGAAGTCTAATTATATCGCCTCTTTCATTTAGTTCGCCTTGCATAACATAAACTTCTCTATATGGATTTACATCTAGTAGTGTTAGTGTATATTTAGTTGGAGTTTTTTCTCCTTTATTATAAACATGAATGTTGATGTAGTAGTCACCTGCCATTATTCCACGCATACTCACAACTTCACGGTTTATTTTAATAACTATTCGGTCACCATCTATCCACATATAATCTGATTGTTTGCCCAAATCATCTCGGTCCAGATGCATATATCCACTGTGTTTGTTTTGAAAACTTAGCGGTGCTCCCATTCCTGGACCTAATACCCATATATCAATATCGTCTGCTGATTCGTCTTCCCATTCTAATGTAATAAGAATCTCTGCTTTTGCTGGAATATCTGATTTTTTTGTAATTGGGTTGATTAGTAGAAGTGCTAATACGAATAAAACTACAAAACCTAATAGTGCGTTGAATAAAACATCGTTAAACGATAGGTTAGAACCGTATCGATTAGACATTTACTCACCCTCTCCAATCATCAATTGAGTTCTTAGAGATACTGAAACAATTAATCCTGTTAGAGTTGTTAATAGTGCAGTTGCCATACCACTGGCCAACTGACCAATCACGCCTTTCATACCTTCTACATCAGACGGGTCTATAGATGCTAAGTTTGAACCACCTAACATAAGAATAAAACCTAAAACTGTACCCATCATACCGATAGCCATACAAGTTTCAGCAATGAACCAAAACTTTTCATTCGATGTTGTAATATTTTTCAATAACTTATAGCCAATCATAGAACTGGTTAATAGCCAGATTCCTATTAGAACAAAAGAAATGTATGTTTGGTCGTTATTGAGAATATAGAGGTGCAATTCATACACATATGCGGAGGCTAGAATGATTATTTGTAATACGAAAAATAACCACCATTGTAGAAATGCTTTTGTCATCGTGTTCTCTCCCACTTTTATAGTTTTGATTTATCTAACTATATTTATCAAAGTAAGAGATAATAAAAAAGCCCGTCATAATAACGGGCTTTTAAGTAGTATAATACTATTTAATGTTTAAAACATTAGAAAGTAAGTTTGATACCTGCTGAAACAGTAGAATCACCATCTTCGACTTTATCATATGAATAAGTCATAATACCACGCTTAAGAGCAACAGTATAAGTGTTTTTACTATTTAGTTCTACAACTTTAGCAGAGATGTCGCCCATAGCAACTTTTAAGCCTCTAACATCTGTGCCATTTGTAGCACTAGTCATAGTTCCTAGCAAAGAGTGTTTGCTATCACCAGTTTTAGTAACACTTGCATCACCAATTGATGCATTTGCTACATCTACTTGGAATCCTGCTACTTCTACGCCAGCATCCAAGATTGTGTTAGTTCCAGTTGTTGTTTTCTGATATGAACCACCAATGTCCGTCAAATCACCCAACAAAACATTAGCACTTAGAAGTCTATCAGAATCTAAGATGTCTTCACCTGCAACATTAATCGGTCCTAAGTCTGTACTAGCGCCAATCTCTGTTGATTGATTTGCACCGGATGGTTGGTATGCTGAAACAGTAACACCTGCGACTGTAGTTGACGCTTTCATTCCCATTTCACCATCTACTTTACCAAGTCTAAGGTCAATTGAAGAAATTGATGTGTCAATGTATAAGTCACCTACAGTTCCAGTCTCATCGACTTTCGCTGTAACTGAGCCAGCCTCAGTTGCCATGCCAACAACAACTTCAAGTTCTTGTGTATATGTGCCTGAGTCTGTAGCAGTGCCTTCGTATGTACCAGAAACTGAAACACCTGATTGTGTGGCTGCTTCTGGTTCGGCAAATGCGGCGAATGGCGTTGTTAACAAAGCCGTACCCACAATTGCGGTTCTCAATAAAGTATTCATAATTCTCCTATAGTTATTTGAAATACGTTAAGTTGGCTCCTTTTTTGTATGAGAGGAACCTTTCTCATAAACAATAAACCGAGTATACCATACACGAATGTACGATAACCTCAATATATTACTAATTATAACATCTTATTTATACTAAAGTCAACCTATTTTTTGTATATTTTATGATTATTTTGATAAAAATGAACAATTTGTCATAAATTGTCACATTTTACATTGAAAAACTAGAGCCACATCCACAAGATGTGCGAGAACTAGGATTGTCGATGGTGAAACGTTCGCCTTCAAGGTTGCTAACGAAATCAATTGTTGCTTCTGAAAGATACATTATACTCATACTGTCTATTACTAATTGAACGTTGCTTGTCTCTACGATTGTGTCATCATCTGCGATTTCGTTTTCGAAACCAAATCCGTAACTAAATCCGTGACACCCGCCGCCTTGAACAAACACTCTAAGTGCTTTTACATCTTCTTTATCTTCTTCAATAATTTCTTTAACACGTTCTGCCGCATTTTCTGTAAAAATCATACTCTTACCACCTTTATATCTCTTGTTGTTGTGCTAAACTGACTGTATAGCACGTCATTGTTTGTGTTCACAGATGGGTCTGCACTATCAATTTTTTTAATTGAATAGTCAATAGGTCCACCTGTCAAATATTCGTTATTGTCTTTACTTTCATACCACTTAAGACTATCATTTGGATGACCAATGCCTAAACTATAAGTCAAGTTGTTATCTTCTTGTTTGATACCCAATACTTCGCCCCATGCATCTTGGCTGTAATTGGCTTGGTCTAAGTCGCCACTTCTGGGTTCTTCTATGTAACCAAAATTCTTACCGTAACCAGTAACATAACCCATCATATTTGCACTGAAGGCTACTGTTCCACTTGCTATACCAATCGATGTGTATGCATTATCCCATCTACTTGCTTCATTTGGGTCTCTTATAGTACCGTCTTTTCTGACATTACGAACTTCAGTTTCATCTACTTTCCTATTAAAAACGAATAAACAGTTTGCACCCATCTGTGGATTTCTTGCTACCCAATCTTTTTCACCAGGATACATAGTAAATCCCCAAGAATGGTCTTTACATAAAAAATCTATCTTTTCTCTATCTGTGACGATATACAAGTCAAAAAAACTTTCATCTTGTTTTGAAGGAGCGTGGCTGGCAAGATAAGCCCAGTGATTTATATGGTCTTCATCTATTGTTTTAGAATAGTCCCAGTTTCTTTGACATCTACGTGCCTGATTGATTGCATTTCTTTCGATATTCATGTTTTCAGCGTTACTCAAGTTATTCTCCTCTATGGTTGGTCAAACACGCCGTGATGAATTCCTTGTTCAACTTCGTGTTTTTTACTCGATGCCTCTTCATGTAGATGAGATATCTCATAAAACCGATTAATAAGCCCGATGGCTGTTTTATAGTTAGTGTATGTATCAATACTTTCTTCAATTTGTTCTATAATAAAGTTAGTATGTCCTTTCAATTCAAAAATGAAATTCTCAAGTTCGTATTGTAAGTTTGCTCTAGCAAGTTGAATTCTTAAATCAGAAATAAAACTTAAATCTTCTGCTGTAGTGCCATCACGGAAATCCCATTCGTGACCATTTGTTTCTAATATATATCTTGCTCTTAGAATTGGGTCTACTAATGTATTGAATGCCCTATGAGCAAATTCTTTGTGGTCTCTACCGATAAATGAGTTATCATCTTTTAAGATATTTAGAATCTTTTTGTAGTGCGTAGAAAGACTTCGGACACTAGTTCCTTGTTTTTCTTCGACACCGAAGAATTTGAAATAATTCTTCTCATCTAAATTGTATAATCGTTTTGTTCCTGACATAAATTTCTACCTATTTGTACTTATATGATACAGTGTTTCAATCAATAAGTCAACCATTTTCTGAAGTATTTTTCAGTTTATCTGTGAGTTGTTGGTAAGGGCGTAGTCTTGGGTCTGTTTTATCTTCTTCATTGAACTGTAGACCGTATCTCCAACCATTATCTACTTTTTCTGACATCCATCTGTTATGTTTCATAGCAGTTAAATCAACCTCTGTCTCACCTTCTGGTAAAAGATAATCTTCGGTAGTTGTTATTTCCATAATAAAGTCTTCGTCTGTCCAGTCTGTGATTAAACCAAGAATAACTTCTGCTTCTGTTTCTGACACGCCTCGATTTAATCTAAAATCATAGATGTGTTCATACAATGCTTCATCTCCTAAGTGATAAATTACTGCTGTCCCATCTTCTAAAGGCTGAAATATGTTTACAATTGCTTTTTTAAGAACAATAATTATACCACGGATGTCAGTTTTATCTAACTCCTTGGTCATCTTTAGTCTGATGTGATATTTGAAGTTACTTTTGTTCATTTTTTGTATCTTCCTTAAACTTAGTTGAACTAGAATTCACATACAAACCAAACCATGCCGCACCAGAACCTACTAGGACTGATACTAAACCTGCTTGTTGGGAGTTTGGCTCTGGCAATAGCATAAACCATTGAACTACATCGTATAAAAGATAGATGTACATAGAAATGAATGCTCTAGGAAAGAGTCTCCATCTGCTGAAATATTCTGGTGCTATGTGAAGCCAATTAGTTGTTTTTGTCATGTCTAATACTCGATTACTTTTCTATATGTATTTATCTTTTAAAAATGTGAATATTCCACTTCACATTGTGACAAATTAATAAAGAGAATTAGACGTAAGTTACTGTGACCTTTAAATCGCCAGAAGTGGCACCGTAGTGAGCAAATGCACATTTGATTTCTAGTTCAGCCGCACCAGCATAATGATAATCTGGATTAGTTACATATGAACCAGTGGTTTCAAGGTCATTTTCATAATCAGACATAAATCTGTCTTGGTCTGATTGTACCCCAACGATTAATGATGGTGTTCCGCCTGTGTAACCTGCTACAGCAGTAGTACATTCTACAAGAACACTTAGAACCCTTGAGTTACTACTAATTCTACCGAGTGTGATTGTTGATGTGTTACCAAATCCACCGACTGGAGTAGTAAATGTGTGTGATAATGAGTTGGCATCTGTTGCCGCACTATCTTCATTAGCAAGTAATACCCAAGCACCACCAGAACGAAGATATAATGCCCATTCACTTTCGCCTGTGTCTAGTACGTGAACTTGGTCACCTGTAAGAGCCGAGGCGTTAAGAGCATCTCTTGCCGCAATACTGGCTACAACTGTTATACCACCAGCAGAACGAATACCTTTTTCAACATTTAGACCTAGAGCATATGAGCCAGAGTGACCTGACATAATACCGTAGTCTAGTGTTGGAGTTCCAACCTTATCAACTAGGAATATTTCACCACCATCAGCACGTGTCAATTTAAGAGTTGCACCAGATGCCGCGGCATATGTTGTTCCTAATGATGCTACTCCGCCAGAACCAGCAAAGTCATTGCCGTTACTATCTGCTGTCCCGTTTACAATAGTGAATGCAGTGCCCAATGCGTGTGTAATTACTAAATTACCACTTGAATGTGATGCTGTAATATTCGGAATACTTGTCGCATTAATATCGTCTGCCATATCTTCTGCAATACCAACTGCGATGCCGTAAGCGGCTTGTCCAGCAGTACTGGTTGTAAAGTTTACTGACTGGCCGTTGATACTTGCACTAAATGGCACATAACCACCAACAAGACCATATGCAGAACCGTAAGTTGACGGGTCACTTGTAATCACATTTGGTGCTGGAGTCGAAGATGCTACTACGCCATGCGTAGATGTTAATGCATTGATATCTGTTGATGCATCAGTGATTGAAACAACACCGCCAGTATTTGTTGTAAACAATACATCTGTTTCATTGATTTCTAATTTGTCAGCCGCACTAGCAGTACCATTTGTAACTGTGCCTCTGGATATACTAGGTATAGCATTGGTTAATTTTAAGAATATAGCAACACCAGTATCTGTTAAAGTCAAGTCACCAGAGTTGTCTGTCTTTGGATAAACAAAATCACCTGGATTTCCCGGCAAACCTGGAACAAAATCAACGATGCCATTTGCTGGTCTTACTAAGAATTTATTTGGACCTGGTCCAGCATGTGTCACTGTACCCACTAATCTTTCAATGTTAGCCGCATCAGCCAATTCAAATACATTAGTATTATGGTCAATTGCTACTACATCACCAGCCTCAAAGCCGTGTGCAGTTTGGTCTAGCATATAGTTCATTTGTGGATTTAGATACTGAAAACGAGAGTTAACGTTTGCATAAAAGTCACTTGATACAATACCAGTAGGTAATGGGTCAATCATAGGATGACCATTTTCGTTAATTTGGAACACTACTGCACCACCCGGAACTGTAAAGATACCAGCACCAGTTGAACTTCTAAATGTATTATATCTTAATCTATCTTCTGCTTTACATACAACACTTGTTGCTGTTTTTGATATGATGCTAACAATTTGTAATGCACGACCATCTGTTGCACCAGCGATATAATCACCAACTACAATGTCAAACCCATTAAATACTTTGGGTGTTCTTGTTAAGTGAGAACCATGAGCGACTGGAGTTATAGTCATAGTAAGTTCCCAACGATATGCTTTTGGCTGTGAACCACCAGACCACCAAAGGTCTCCTAATCCGTCATCGTGGCTCCATAGAGCATCAGTAGTTTGAGCAGTTACATTTACAGAGATAACTTTTGCTGGAACATTTAAATCTATTGCACTTGTCTTATTGATTGCCATCTTTAACTATCCCTTTACACTGTTGTAAACATTAACCATGCATGTGTTGTTGTGCCGAAACTTCTGGATGCTCCTGTGTCTGCCTCTCTAAGTTTCAGTGTTAGTTTAACTGAACCCATACTACCAAATGCGATTGGACTGCCTGATGAGCCGCCACCTGTTACTTCTTTAGTGGACATATCACCACTTACTGGTTTGACAACATATTTGTTAGATGAATACGCATAACCATACATTAACATATTAGCAGGTGGATAATTAGTGCTACTAAATGTTATATCAACTGTTCCACCCGTTGCTGATGTGATTGTTGCACTAACTCCTGAAGTTGTATTCGTAACCGATGTCAAGTTTCCGTTAGTTGCGTAATTTAATTTGAAATATTCTATTGTTGCGCCTGAACCACCACCACCACCTGAAGGTGCGGCTGGAGCCCATTCACTATCTGCTTGTACCCAAGTTAGAACATCACCGTTTGAAGGCGCACTTGTTGATGTATCTACATCTGATAAATCGTTTATTGCTGAAGCACCACCGCCACTTGCTGGAGTTGTTGCTACGAATGATGAACCATTCCATGATAAGACTTGTCCATTTGAGATACCCGCAGTACTCACATCTGTCAAGTCATTCATTGCGGCAGTACCTGATGCTAAATCAGTTCCTGGTGCCCATTCTGAACCACTCCACTTTAGAACTTGTCCTGTACTTGGTGCTGATGACGAAACATTTGATAATCCGCCTAATGTTGAACTTAATGAGATTACACCTGAATTTATTTGAATTCCTGTACCGGCTGTTTGTGCTGTTGGTTTATTCTTAAGATTGTCATAATCTTGGACATCATCACCATTGAATAATAGATTACTACTATTTGTTCTAAGTGTATCAGTTCCTAGATATAATGAACTGTTACTTAGGAATAAGTGTCTTACTTTATTTGATGCACTACCAATGTCGTATGTCGCATCTGCTTCTGGTAAAATATGTCCAGTGTTAGAAACTTGCCATCTATCTGACCCGTTAGTTTCAAATACAACACGACCGTCTGCACCGCCATCTATTACTTCTACACTAGAGTTTCCTTCTTCGATTTTGTCAGTATTACCACCACTTGATTGTGCCACCCAGGCATAATCACTACCGTTCCAAGAAAGAATATCACTTGTACTTGCAGTGCCTGAATTTAAGTGTGCATCAACATCTGAGTTTTCATATAGTTGTGAAGTTCCAAGTGCATCTGTGATTCCATAGCCGGCTAATGTTGTTGGTGTTCCTACTAATGAACTGAATAATTGTGCAGGAACAGAAGATAGGTAGTTTGCGTCATTAGTCCATTGACTAACATTACCAGACTTGTTTGTAAATGCTGTTGAACTACTAGGAGTAACTGCATCTGTAATTCCATAACCAGCAATTGTTGTAGGTTTGCCACTTAATGAACCGAACGCACCATCAAATGCATCTGTAATTCCATAACCAGCAATTGATGTTGGCTTGCCTGTTAATGAAGCAAATGTCTGTGCTGGAACTGAAGTAAGAAATCCTGTATCATTAGTCCATTGACTGATATTACCTTGTTTGTTTGTAAATACATTTGTACTTGTCGGAGTGACTGCATCAGTAATTCCGTAACCTGCAATCGTTGTTGGTGTGCCACCTAATGAACTGTATAGTCCGTCAAATGCATCTGTAATACCGAACCCTGCGATTGTTGTAGGCTTGCTTGTAATTTGTGACCATGCTGGTGTGTGATTGTCGTTATTAATCCAGTCATAATCTGACCCATCCCAACTTAAAATTTGTCCAGATGCGGCTGAACTACTATTCAGGTGTGTATCTACATCACCATTATCGTAGTTTGTTGTCTCTGTGAATGATATAACACCCGTTGTAGAATTATATGTTAAGTCACCTGAAACACTAATTGCACTTCTGGCTCTTGCATCTGTAAAATATTTGTTACTTGCATCTTCGCTTAAATTAGCAGTTGATTTTGTAGCAAGTCTTGTATCAAAGTCTGAAGTAAAAGTTGTGTAAACTGTGTCAGTATCTACATCAGCCGCTGGAGCCCAAGCACTGCCATTCCATTTAAGAACTTGTCCTGTACTTGCCGCACTTGAAGAAACATTTGATAAACCACCTAATTCTGAATTAAGTGAGAATACACCTGTTCCGCTGTTATATGATAATCCTGTTGTTGCTGATACGGCTGCCCTTGCATCAGTATCATTGTAATGTGCGCCCGTGGCACCATTTGATACCCAAGCATAATCTGAGCCATTCCAACTCAATACATAACCACTTGTTGGGTTTGTTTGATTTAGATGTGTGTCAACATCACTGTTATCATATGTACCTGCTGAAGTTATGAAACCAGCATCGTTTGTTAATTGACTTGTAAGTGTAGGAATTGAAACTGTTGAGTTTTCCCAGTCACCTGAACCATTGTTATATGTTAAGAACTGTCCGTTTGCTACGCCTGATATTTGAACATCTGCAAAATCGTCAAGTGTCAATGCACCCAAGTCAACATTATTACCAGTTGAGATTGCTAATACTGAACCGGAAAGTGATAATGTTTGTGAGTCTGTTTCTGAAGTTAAATATCCCGCATCGTTAGTCCATTGACTAATGTTACCAGTCTTATTTGTGAAATTCGTTGTACTTGCACCTGTTACATCACCACCACCGTCTGTAATTCCGTAACCGGCTAATGTTGTTGGTTTGCCAGTTAGTGAACTAAATGCACCGTCAAAATGCCCGGATGTTAATGAGAACACTGTGCCGGTTAATGTTAGTCCTGAACCAGCAGTATAGGTTGTGTCACTGTCTGTAGATGTAACCCAATCGTAATCAGTACCTGTCCATTTTAGCATCTGATTGGCAGTTGCACCACTTACATTTAAGTGTGTATCAACCGCACTGTCATTATAATGACCACCAGTTAATGAGAATTCTGTGCCTGATAATGTTAATCCTGAACCAGCAGTGTAAGTTGTGTTCGTATCAGTATAATTACTAGCGTGAATAGTTCCCGCTGATGCTGATGTCCAGTCAATAATTTGATTGCCTGAAGGTATCGTAGGAGCACCCGTAAGTGAACCATAAGCACCGTCAAAATGTCCTGATGTTAATGAGAATACTGTTCCCGTTAATGTTAATCCACTACCCGCTGTGTATGTTGTGTCACTATCAGTAGATGTGACCCAATCGTAATCAGTACCTGTCCATTTTAACACTTGGTTTGCTGTTGCAGTGCCCGTGTTTAAATGTGTATCAACATTACTATTTGCATAAGAACCACCGCCATCAGTAATTCCGTATCCTGCTAATGTTGTAGGTGTGCCTGTTAGTGAAGCGAAAGTTTGTGCTGGCACACTTGTTAAGTAGTTACTATCATTAGTCCACTGACTAATAGCACCAGATTTATTTGTAAATGTATCTGTGCTTGTTGGTGTTACGCTACCACCACCATCAGTAATTCCGTATCCAGCAAGTGTTGTTGGTGTGCCTGTAATATTTGACCATGCATCATTTTGTGAGAATGTAATTACACCTGTTGATGAGTTATAAGATAAATCTCCTGCAACTGAAATCGCCGCTCTTGCTGAAGAGTCTGAGTATCCGCCACCACCTTCGCCTGCTGATGAAGGTGTCCATAAACTTGTACCTGAATTCCAAACTAAATGTTGACCATTGGCTGGTGCAACGTTTGACATATCTGATGCTGATGATAGTACTGAACTACCTGCACCTGCAACCCAATTAGTTCCGTTATGAGTTAATACTTGTCCACTTGTGCCTGAAATCGTTAATTGGTCTGCTAATACGGCAGTACCTTGGAATGTTTCGGCATAGATATCATTGAACTTAAGTGTTGGTGAACCTATGTCATAAATGTTATTTTGTGAAGGTAAGAAGTTTGAAAACTTATCGTGGTATCTCGCATCGCCTTCTGTCTTAGAATATACATCTAAATTTGTTCTTGCTGTTGCAACATTTGATAAATTACTTAGTGTTAAATCTGCGTCTGTTGAACCTGCACCAACTGTGTTAACAAGAGTAATTGTTCCTGCACCATCATCTGTTAATGTAAGACCCGCACCGACTGCCAAACTCTTAAATTGTAGAGCGTGTGATGAAGAATCTTTAGATGAGAATAGTCCAGTACCAGAACCTAAGTTAGTACCATCTTGTATTGTGTCTGTGTTAGTAGCCGCTAATATTAATCCGCCAGTACCGTTATCAGTAATAGTAAGATTATCACCACCAATTAATTTTTTAAGTTGAAGTGTTGTTCCTGCTTCGCCATAATGGATTGCAGTACCAGTTGCTCCCATATTTTGAATTGCCGTGAAGCCAGAAGCACCACCACCACCTGAATTTGCAGAGTTAACAAATGCGTTCTCACTGACATCAAATACTAGAATTTGGTCTTCGGCTAAGTTTCCAATAAGTTTAAAACTTGGATTAAATGGTTGTGCGTTTATACTCATGTCTTTTTCCTATTAGTAATTCAGATAAATCTTTCCTACATGTCCTGCAGTTGCGAAGTTTGATATGCCAAGGGCAGTTCTATCTAATTTTGCTCTTAAAAATACTAGGTTAGCAATAAATGTAAAGCCTTCAACACCGGTAAACGATGTGTAGTCTTTGTATGGTAGTCCTCCGATAAGAATATTGAACCAATCGTCTTCTGTTGGAGTAGTTGCTAGAGTTCCTTGAATTATAATTCTGCCTGATAAGTTATCGCCGTAGACTGCTACTGTGTGTATACCATCTGTATATCCGTAGTAAGAATCTCCAGGGACGGCTGTACCTGTCACATCTAAAGCACTTGCTCCAGATAAGGGTAGAAGAGTAGTTGTTTTTCTTGCCATCGGTGTCCCTCAATGTATTAGTAGTTAAAGATTACTTCTTTGTATCTATTTATCTAATTCGCTGATAAGAACTGCCTTTGTAATTGATTTGATATTCTCGCCAAACATAAAGGTAAAGTACTCAACATCTATCTTGTCTTTACAATACAGACTATATGTTGCCCACGAGCCATAATATCCAAAACGCCTAGTTACTGACTTTATATTACCTGAAACAGCATAATTCGGGTTATCTTCGAATGTACTAGATAGGTCATCACATAGTGATGTAAAGTTTTGAAAATTATAGGCTATTTCGACTTTATAATTAAATTTTTTAAGAAATAGAGATTTACGTAACTGAATGTTTGAGTCAAACTTATCTAATATCTCTTTTAAATCTGGAAATAATGGTATTGTGTATTTCAACTGTAAATCAAAGAATTCTTCTTTTGCTTTTTCAAAGTCTTCTTCTTTTAAAAAATAGGCATGAGTGTGATATCCGTGATTGAACTTAATGTTTCCTTTGAATTCTTTCTTTAGATAAGTTAAACATTTCTGCCTCATTTCCATCGAATGATTACTAGGTTCATTGCCTTGGAAATAAAAACGATGGAGTCTGCCAAGTCTTGGGTATGTTATCCGATACGGATAAACTTTATAAAATAATTTAGTTGATGTTTCTGTATTAGGTATATACAAACTCAATTCTGTTTTCATTGTCAATATTTACTGTAACTGTTCCGCCATCTTTTAGTTTACCGAAAAGTATTTCCTTTGATATTGGTTTCTTAATATTATCATTTACTACTCGTTGTAATGGTCTTGCACCCATTTCTGGAACATATCCTCTATCTCGTAACCATGTTCTAGCATCATCAGATATTTGAATTGTTACATTCTTATCTTTCAACATCTCATTAATCTCATTGATAGTTTTATCAACAATCATGTCAATGTGTTCTCTTTCAAGTGATACAAATTCAACAGTAGAGTCTAATCTGTTTCTAAACTCTGGTGAGAAAAACTTGTTTACTGCTTGTAGTGATGCATCATTGTGGTCATTACTAAATCCAATTGCTTTTTTACTTTTCTGTGCTGACCCTAAGTTACTAGTCATAATCAAAATAACATTAGAAAAATCTGCTGTTTTACCAGTTGAACTAGTCAAGCGACCATCGTCCATAACTTGAAGTAATAAATTCATTACACTTGGATGTGCTTTCTCTACTTCATCTAATAGAACAATACAGTTTGGAGTTTCGTCAACATCATTGATAAGTTGTCCTGCACCAGCACCACCTTCTGCGTGTCCTACATAGCCTGGAGGAGCACCGATAAGTTTTGATACTGAATGTTGTTCCATATATTCTGACATATCATACTTGCGAAGTTTTATTGATAGATTATCTGCAAGTTGTCTACATAGTTCTGTTTTACCAGTTCCAGTCGGTCCAACGAACAAGAATGAACCAACAGGTTTATTGCGTTCTCTCATTCCTGACTTACTTACTAGAATACTCTCAACTAAGGCACTAACTGCCCCATCTTGTCCAAATAGTTTCTTTTTAATATTATCTTCTAAACTACCAAAATTATTATTTTCTTTCGCATCAATCATATCCATAGGAATACGAGTTATTTTAGAAATCGCTTCTTCAATTTGTTTATTTGTAATTGGTCCTTTATGTCCGTGAAGTTTGCCTCTAGCACCTGCAATATCCATAACATCAATAACTCTATCTGGATTATATTTGCCGTGCATATAACGTTCTGCTAATTCTACTGCGTAATCAAGGGATTCGTCAGTATAGTCAAGTTCGTGGAACGCTTCGTAGTATTGTTTGAGACCTTTAATAATTAATTTTGTAGTTTCTTTGCTTGGTTGGTCTACTACTACTTTCTGAAAACGTCTTTGTAACGCTCTGTCTTTTTCGAAATTTTCTCTGTATTCCTCACTTGTCGTTGCACCGACACAGAATAGTTTACCACTTGCTAGTAATGGTTTTAATAAGTTTGCGATATCAATGTTTGAACCACCTGCTGAACCGGCACCCATAATCATATGAATTTCGTCAATGAATAAGATTACTTCTTCTTTTTTAGCAAGTTGGTCGAACACGAGTTTAGCACGTTCTTCGAATTCACCACGATACTTTGTACCAGCAACTAGACTAGTAACATCGAGGGAGTATACTGTTTTCTCTTTTAAGATAGTAGGGACTTCACCTTCGGTAATCATCAATGCGAGTCCTTCAGCAATTGCTGTCTTACCAACACCTGGCTCACCTACGATAATCACATTATTCTTTTTACGTCTGGCAAGAACTTCAGTAATCTCAATTAATTCATCTTCTCTGCCAATGACTGGGTCAATAAGACCACTAACAGCACTAGTATTAAGATTAGTACAGAAGTCTTCGAATTTGACTGCTGGAGCATTCTCTCCTGTGCCGACTCTAGGCTTATCATTATAGAATTCTTTTTGAATTATTTGAATAGTTCCCTCTCGGGTTACGCCGTGTTTTGCTAAGAAGAAATATGCATATGAATCTGTTTCACTTAATAATGAAATTACTACATCTCTAGGAAATAATTTAGTTCTGCCACTAAAGATAACTTGAGTGATAGCACGATTGAATACTCTGCTTAATGCGGCAGTTTTTCGTGGTCCATGGCGTGACGGAGCATTTGTATCTATAATATCGTCTCTGTTCTTTAGATATTGTTCTACGTCTTTTGCAATATTACCAGCATCAACTTCTAAGTCAGTAAACAGTTTACTTACATCTTCTTCTTCAATTATAGAAAACAATAGATGCTCTAACGTCACGTATTCGTGCGTTAAAGAGTTAGCAAATTGTACTGCTCTTTCTAGCGTAATGCTAATTCTGTCTACACTTCCGTCTCGTTCTTGTTCTGCCATTTTTGTCCTCTATTGACTGGTTCTTATTATTTATGATGTTTCAGCGTTGATTCTAGTACTAATTTTACTATAAACATTGTCTTTACAATGTGATACACACGTTCCAGGCTGTTGTGATTGAATATAATCATGGACATCAGTAAACCACGAAGATTTCAATATTTCACCAAAACTATTTTTTCCGTCTAGTTTGTGACTTTCTGTATCTGTACTATAAGTTTTATATACATTATCAAGTTCTAATTGTGTTCCCCACCAACAACAAGGAATAACCCATCCGTGATATGTTACATATAACCTTGAAAATTGTTCTTTTGTCTCATATCCTAGCATTGCTTTACAACTTATTTCGTGTTCTATTTTGGTTGCATTAACAACTTCTCTGACATCCCATTTGTCGTTACCACTTGCTTCAAGTTTTTCAATTATTGCGTCTTTATCGAATTTCTTTTCTTTTTTAATTTTATTAATCTTAACTAAGTCAACTTTTTCTTTGCCCTTAAACTTTCCTATTTCAGTAGGTTTAATCTCAGTCTTACTATATTCGTGTGCTTGACCACCACGCCATTTCATACCAGCAAAACCTTCATCTATGCTTCGTTGGTTGACTTCTTTTTCTTGGTGTTTATTATGGTTGAAATATATAAACTGCCAATATCCATATCCACCTGATGATAAAAATGCTCTAAAGTTTTCTTGTAGTTTATCCCATTTTACATTAATTCTGTAGATATGATTTGTATCTTCTAGTCCGTCAATTCCCCAAACAACTCGTAACCTGGAATGTCTTTCACCTGTTCTGTATTTTTTACACAAGTTGCCCATCTCTTTCCAGAATGTAGTACTTCGTGTGCCACCATTAGTAGCAATATTAACAACTAAATCTTTTGAAAATAATTCATCACTTAATATCCAGTCTATTATTTTTAATAAATCTGGATTTGTGGTCGGCTCATCATAGTTGCCACAAAAGTCTATGAGTTCTAACATTTTCCAATCATCTTTATTGAACCAACTCTTAAACTCGTCAAAAGTTATATACTTGTTATTCAATTCATAAAAATAAGGGGAGATGGGTTTCTTAAGTTTGACTTGAGATTTTTCTCTTGCACACTCGGGACATCTTGCTTGGCAATAATTAGTTATTTCCATCTGTAATTCTTTGATTACACTAGAAGAAGTCATTATTCTCTCTCTTTAAATGCTACCCAGTTATCAAGCATTACTTTCGGTTCGTAATTGAATATGTCTGCTGTTGCCCATTCTTTCTCAATACACCACCAGCATTCTTTACAAGTCTCAGTAAAATAATTGGTCATTTCAATAAATCCTTCACAAGAACGAGTTAGTGAACCTAATGAAACATATAATCCATACTTTTTATAAAAAGCCAATACAATTCTTTTATCTGAATGTATAAATGGGCGATATTCTATATGAGGAGGGTCAGTAAGTACTGATGGATTTCTATCTATCCACCCTTGACGTTTTTCCCAATTCCTTGACAATGCTCTAGTTTCCCATTTGTGTTTGAAGACTGCTTCGCCAATCTCATCGGGTGGATTAAGAGTGACCCCATTGTACAATGCTGTAATTCCGTGCTTACGAACTAATTCGTATGCTAGTATTGTTCCATTAGAAATATAATCTTTTGCTGTAGTAACTCTAGTCATATGTTCTCCAAAGTTGACATTTGGAAATTCTTTTTTAACAAACTCAACTACGTTTTTAGAGTGTACTGCCTGTCCTGGTTTTTCTTCGTGTATACAAGTCCAAATATGTATGGTGGTGTCTAATTCATTTTCTGATATATGATGGGCTAATAGCCATAATAATAGAGATGAATCCATACCTCCTGACATTCCGATACCAATATCTTTGTGGTTCAAATCGATTTCTATCTCGTATTTGTCATCGCGGATTTCTTCGCATAATTCTGCTCGTTTGTGTATAATTGCTTTGTCTTTTATTATCATTTATATTCCTCTGAACTTAATACTCATTATAACATGAAATTTGTGTGAGTGCAACCATATTAACTATGATTACTCTGTAAAAAGTTTATTTTTAGATTTGTATTATTTATAATGTTTTTTACTAAGATGGTATCTCCAAGTCTAGTATTTTTTGGAACTGAAACGATATAATGAATATCTGGTGAGATATCATCTCTGAACCCACATTTTGTTCCAAGCATTTCATTTAGTTCTTTTTGAGTGATTTTTACATCTAGTGAAACTGTGATAATACTGCCACTGTCGGACTGTATTTTTTTGATATCAGCAAATGCTTGACGAATATCATCAAGTCGTTGTCTGTCACCATCACCCGTGTCTGGATGATGTTTCTTTAATAGTTTTTTATATGCGATTCTTATTTCGTCTTCTGACGAATACTTGGTTATTCCAAGAACCTTGAAAGGTGACATCTATTAATCTGAATTTAAGAACGATTTAATCTTTGAAAGTGAACTTGGCTTTGAATCAAGTGCCTCGCCCGCTTCATTGACTGTATTCGCATCTTCGATTGCCTTGTCGGCTTTTTCGTAATATTCTTTATATGCAATAAGAATTGCTTTTTGTTCAGAAAGATATCTAATCACTTCAGCATTGTTTAATGCTAATGCTTCGTAACCTTCGTGTGTAAGTGCAAATAATACAATAGGCTTGCCAGCCGCTTCTAATTCTCTCCAAACTTCATTTATGTTTTCTTCGGTGACAACTAGATAATCTACTTCTTTCATATTTGTTATCTCAGATTCTGGTAGAATAAGTAAAGGTCTTTCTACAGGTTCTGCTGAGTAGTCAACTTTTTTTGGTAGTGTAGCAGAACATCCACTTAGTGCTACTGCAAATACTCCTGCTAATAATGTTTCTTTAATCATGGTCTTGGCCCCGTATAATTAGGATTTGCCACATCTGAACAAGTTGTGTTCGCTTGTGACTTTTTGGTCACCGCAATCTCTTTTTCAGTTAGCGGAGAACCAGTTAGTATCTCATAACATCTTAACACATCTTTGGTACCTTTGTCAACTATTCTTTCGATTAATTTAGGTTTTGCTTGTGCCAAGTCTCCAAGTTCGTGTTCACTTAGTTTAG
>Ga0213869_10000186_pt1 | contig 50105 bp, 46 predicted proteins | sample PICome_10_FD_160083 | JGI IMG/M metagenome (GOLD analysis project Ga0213869, IMG submission 160083) | Coastal seawater microbial communities near Pivers Island, North Carolina, United States - PICO132 | ecosystem: Environmental > Aquatic > Marine > Coastal | place: USA: North Carolina...
CTTTCCGCATCGCTGAGTTCGGTTTCTTGGGCGTGGTTGTGTAAACGCGTGTGCAAACTCCGCGTTTTTGTGGACATTCTTGCAAGTGCATGGACTTGCTGCGTTTTACTTTAGGCTGCCGAGGTTTCCGGATCAGCTGTTGGATCGTTGGCATTGGCGGTTCTCTTCCCGTCTAGACAAATAAGGTGATGGGAATAGTCCCCACCGGTTCCAATGTTAAGCGCCAGGTCTGTTACCCGTCGCCGGTTTCCGCGTCTAATCGCGGTAATTTTTCGCCAAAGCACGACCAAAACCGCATCCCTTCCCGTGGTCGGAGGGGGCGGCAGGGGTTCCAGAGGAACAGCTAGCTGTTCTTGACCACTTCAGATTTTGATGTCGCGCAATGAGGTATCCCCCATGGCAGATGAGGGGCGTATATGCAGAGTCGCTTTTGCTGTCAACAGGTAGCAGGCGCAAGGCGATAACTTCTCATCCGTCTTTTGCTTGATCGCGTGTGAACGCATGCGGCTGAGATCTCTCAAAGCACCACATCAGCGCGCAGCACCGTCTGCCCCACTAGCCGGGCATTAGGAAGGTCATTCCTGTGCGCACGGATGCGCGCGGCCTCGGGCGTCAGCCCTTGATCCAACCAACGCTGGATCAACCGCGCCTCAAGCTCAGCTTCAGCGCAGCTCAGCTGGACAGACAAATCCCAGTATTCTATCATATCACACCAGATCGGCGCGTCCATCAAAAGGTAATTGCCTTCGATGACGATTGTATCACATTCGGGAGCAATATGCCCCGCGTCCGCAACACAGAGGTCACGGGTCCGGTCAAAAAGCGGATAATACAGTTCTTGCGATGTACCGAGCACTTGCACCAACCGAAGAAGTCCCATTACATCAAAACTCGGCGGGCTGCCCTTGCGGTCTAAGATCCCGCGTCCGCTCAGAATACGATTGTCCAGATGAAACCCATCCATGGGCACCAGCTGACTGTGAACGCCAGCTCCCCCTAAGGCCGCGACCAACCCTGCCGCAAGAGTGGACTTCCCGCTGGCCGGAGGTCCGGCAATAGCGACCACCCGCCGCGCTTGGCGTCTGGGGCTTTGCAGCACCTGCTCCAGAAGGGCCGAAATCTGCAAGCTCATGCCGCTATCGATCCAACGCCCGTAGGACATAGGGCCCCATATCAGCCACCACAGCCGCGACACCATCAGCATTTGGATGCAATCCATCCTCTTGGAAATAATTATGTAAATCTGGTGTCACTCCGTCAGACGCCATGAGTGTTTCGAAGTAAAAGGGGTAGAATTCGACATCATAGCGGGCGGCCAGCTCTTGAAAAGCGCTGTCATACCGCTCTTTATAAGCTGCGCCATAATTCAGCGGCGCCACATGCCCAACCAAAAGCGTTTTGATGCGCCGAACCTCCAGTATCTCCAAAATTTTTTTCAAATTGTCATGCGCCAACCCCGGATCCAACCCCCGCAGCATGTCATTTGATCCAAGATTGACGATCACCAAATCCACGGGCTCGACCAGCGTCCAATCCAGCCGGGCCAATCCCCCCGCTGTGGTGTCCCCAGATACACCCGCGTTGATCATGCGCACCTTTGCACCCTGTCCGGCCAACCAAGCGCCCAACAGTGAAACAAAGCCACTCTCTGCCGGCAAACCATAGCCCTGGGTTAAGCTGTCTCCGAATGCAACAACGGTCTTGCCGGACGTTTCGGCCGGGGTCTGCGAATGGACCTCCGTCTGAACCATTGCGAGAAAAAGAATGAGCGCCAAGGCGTTGCAATAGCGGGAAATCAGACCATATCGAGAGAAAGAAAATATCACAGGACGGCTCCCTTGGACAATAAATTCGCGATCGACCTCCAGCAGGTTCATCTCTCTCTTGAGGGCAACGCTGGTCCGGTAAATATTCTACATAGTATTGACTTGCAAATTACTCAAGGGAGCAGCTGCGCCTTGGTCGGCCCATCCGGATCCGGCAAATCCAGCCTGCTGATGGTAATGGCTGGGCTCGAGCAGGCCACAAGCGGCCGGGTGACTGTTCTGCAAGAGGATATCAGTGCGATGTCGGAGGCTGAGTTGGCGCAGTTTCGCCGCGGGCGGGTAGGCGTCGTGTTCCAATCATTCCACCTTATTCCCTCCATGACGGCCCTCCAAAACGTCGCGACGGCGCTTGAATTGGCAGGGCAACCCAATCCTTTCGACCGCGCGCGCAAAACACTGACCGCGCTGGGTTTAGCCCACCGCCGTGACCATTTCCCGAAACAAATGTCCGGCGGCGAGCAGCAACGCGTGGCTCTGGCACGCGCCTTGGCTCCCAATCCCAAACTTGTTTTTGCCGATGAGCCCACGGGCAATCTGGATGCTACCAATGGCGCCAGCATCGTTGACAGCCTGTTCACCCTAACCCGAGAACAGGCCGAGACAACTTTGATCCTCGTCACCCATGATATTCAATTGGCACAGCGCTGTGATCGGATCATTGATCTGCGCGATGGCAAAATCTGTGAAAGCAATAGCGCATGATTGCCCTCAAAATTGCCCAGCGTGAATTGATCGCCGCCTGGCGCGAGCGCCTGCACGGCTTTCGCATTCTTATGCTATGCTTAATCTTTGGCATCGCCTCCATCTCGGCCATTGGCTCGTTGCGCGGTGCAATTGACGCAGGGCTCAACAGCAATGGAAGGGTGTTTCTTGGAGGCGACGCCCAAATTGAGCTCACCTACCGCCAGGCCAATGCGCGGGAGGTGGCCTGGATGGCCCGTCAAAGCCGTGCGCAGTCCCAGATCATTGACTTTCGCTCCATGGCCGTTGCCCCAACCACGAACAAACGCATTCTCACACAGGTCAAAGCCGTAGATTCTCAATATCCTTTGGTCGGAGCCGTCACCCTGTCGGATAACATGAGCTTATCGGAGGCCTTTGCCGGCCGAGACGGCCTGCCGGGTGCTGTTCTAGCCCCGGCGCTTCTGCGACGCCTCAAGATCAACTTGGGTGATGAGGTGCAGTTTGGACAAAAGAGTTTTGTCGTCATGGCAACCCTACTCAAGGAACCTGATAATTTTGGAAATTTCGCATTGGGACCTCGCAGCCTTGTCTTGATCAAAGGCCTTGAAGACTCAGGACTACTGGCCGCGGGCACGCTTTTTTCCAGCAAATATCGGCTGCTTTTTGAGGATGGCAGTGAGCTAGGTCAGGCCCAACAAAGGTTTGACAGGGATTGGCCAGGCACAGGCGCCAAATGGAAAGATGCCCGCAAAGCCTCTCCCGGCGCAGATCGGGTTATCGAACGCATGAGCCGCTTTTTGATCCTGATCGGCCTGTCGGGCCTGGTTGTTGGCGGTATCGGGGTCAGCGCAGCTGTGCGAGCATTTATTGCCAAGAAAACCGGACACATCGCCGTACTAAAGACGCTTGGTGCCACACCGGGTCAAATTTTTTGGATCTATACGATGCAAATCGCCGTCTATACCGGCCTTTCAGTGGTGCTTGGCCTTTTGCTTGGCACCCTCGCACCCTTTGCTGCCCGGCCATTTTTGCCGGACAATCTCGCAGAGGTGGCGCTCATATCCATCTACCCGTCAGCCCTTATTGAAGCCGCGGTCTATGGCAGTTTGGCGGCGGCGATCTTCTCCATTTGGCCCTTGGCGCAGACCGAGCATATCCGCCCAGCCAATCTCTTCCGCGGAGGCGCGCCTGCGCAGTGGCCCGCGCGGCGCTATCTCATTGTGCAAGGCGCATTATTGGCCACGGCGCTCTTTGGCGCAGTCCAGTTTTCCGGCTCGTGGTCCATGACGTTCTGGCTCTTGGGCGGCATCGCCATTTCGCTGCTCATCTTAGCTTTGATCTCTGGCGCATTTCAATTCGCCCTGAGACGGATAATGAGTGGCTCCGCATTTCAGGGCCTGTTGCCGCTGCGCGCTGCATTCAGCGCGCTGGCCAGCGGCTCAGAACGGACAGGCTCGGTGGTTATGGGAATCGGCCTTGGACTCACAGTTCTGGCTGCGGTTGGCCAAATTGACGGCAACCTCAGGCGCTCCATCACACAGTCCTTACCCGACAAAGCTCCAAGTTTCTTTTTCCTCGATATTCAAACCACTCAGCTGCCGGAATTCAACCAGCGCCTGGCGGAAAATCCGGCGGTGTGGAAAGTTGAAACGGCCCCCATGCTGCGCGGTCTCGTCACAAAAATTAACGACCAGCCCGCCGCAGAAATTGGCGGCGATCACTGGGTGCTGCGAGGGGACCGCGGGATCAGCTACGCAGATGCTTTGCCCGAAAAAACGAAAATTACAGCTGGGCGATGGTGGGGTGCCCGTTACAGCGGGTCGCCCCAAATCAGCTTTGCCGCCGAAGAGGCCGAAGAGATCGGCATTGGCATAGGAGATAAATTGACGCTCAACGTTCTGGGCCGCGATATCACCGCTACGATCACGAGCCTCCGCGAGGTGGATTTTTCCACGGCTGGCATGGGGTTTGTGATCTTGTTGAATGAGGCGGCGTTGAGGGGCGCGCCACATTCTCATATCGCAACTGTCTATGCTAAAGCCTCTGCTGAAATTCCAATATTGGATGAATTGAATCAAGCCTTCCCCAATGTCACAGGCATTCAAATTCGTGAAGCAGCGGCTTTAGTCACAGGGGTGGTGTCATCCATTGCCTCCGCCACTTCGATCGGCGCGCTTGCCACGCTCCTCAGCGGATTTTTGATCTTGATCGGGGCCGCAGCGGCCAGCACGGCCCAACGCGCCTATGAAAGCGCGATCTTAAAGACACTCGGGGCCACACAGCGCGAAATCTTGACCTCCTTCGCCCTCCGCTCCGCCATGATTGGGGCACTAGCCGCCAGCGTGGCCCTTGGTGCAGGGCTTCTGGGCGGCTGGGCTGTCAGTCATTTTGTATTTGAAAATCAATTCGAAGTCATCTGGATCAATGCGGCATTGGTGATCTTTGGCGGTGTCGGCCTCACGTTAATCACAGGCATGCTCTTCGCCCTCGGCCCGCTGTCAAAATCTGCCGCAACTGAGCTCAGGCAACGCGATTGACATCAGGCCTTTTTGATATGCTTTTCGTAAAAATTTTTAGAGCCAGACTATCACCCAAACGGTCTGGCCGGGCCAATCTAGCGCTTGATTTCTAAGCGCCGACCTGCGCTTATGGCCTATGAGCAGATTGTTCCCGAGCGGCAAGATCAGACTGATCCGTCCCAAACCCAAGCGCAGCTAGTGACGGCTCTGCGCAGCCAAACGACCATTGGTCTCACACTAGCCATTTTTGGCGCGCTGCTGTTGACGCCCGATACGTTGTTTATGCGCCTGTCGCAGCTCGACGGGTTCAATATGTTGCTTTGGCGCGGCGGCCTTAGCGGTCTGATTTATTTAATGATCTGGTTGTGGATGCGCGGCCCGCGCGATCTGTCCAATATCTGGACCGGCAACTTTGTCATAATTGTTGCCTGTCAAATCGGTAATGCAGCGTTATTTAGTCTCGCCATTGCCATCGCACCCGTCACCGTTGTTTTGATAGGCGTGGCCACCGTGCCAATCTTCGCCGCTATTTTGTCGCGCTTCATTTTGGACGAAGCCCTCTCAACGCGCACGCTAATCACCGCCGCAATGGTCATTTTGGGCCTATTCATCTCTGTACTGGACGGTGACAAGGGGCAAATTCAGTTTGACCTCAGCACGCTCATCGGTGCGGGGCTTGGACTGGGGGTCGCCTTCAGCCTAGCGATGAATTTCACAGTAATCCGCAAGGACAAAGATGTGCCCTTTGTTCTGGCCATTGCCTTTGGTGCCATTGCCGCCGCCGGGCTGGCGGCTTATCTTGCAACCACAATTGCTTGGCCGCCTCTCCCACAGATGGCCGCCATTGCTTTGACCGGCATTTTGATCCTCCCGCTGTCTTTTGTTACCCTCTCCTACGCGGCCCGCTTTGTACCCTCCTCCACCGTGAGTCTCATCATGTTGTTGGAAACAGTTTTAGGCCCTTTGTGGGTTTGGTGGGGCATTGATGAAGCCCCAAGCGCGACGATGTTGATTGGCGGTGGCATCGTTCTGACCTGTCTGGCCGTATTCTTGATCCTTGAGGGCCGCAGCGCTGATTGAAACCACTGCGTAACAGCCACCTACTATCCCAAAACCACGATACAATTAAATGGTCGACAACACGGATGCTGGGATCTAGCCTTTTTGCAAGGAGATTTATCATGACCCATTATGAAACGGCCGCATCAGACCTTCCCCTCAGCACCCTAAGCGTCACAGAGCGCGTCTTCGAAGGTCTCACGTCGAGACCGAAGGATGTGGTTATAATTGATGGGATGGATGGACGACGATTTACTGCTGGTGACGTGATTGATCACGTCAAACGTCTGGCGGGTGGGTTGCACGCAGCCGGTCATGTACCACAGAAACCTGTCGCCCTCATGGCGCCAAACTCACCAGAATATTGTATTATTTTTCATGCTGTTGCTTGGGCCGGTGGCACGATCACAACGTTAAATCCGACCTATACGGCCCATGAAATTCGCCATCAGCTGCGCGATTCCGGTGCGGGCCTGCTGATCACCGTCCCCGAAACCCTCGCTGTCGCCAAAGAGGCGCTGAAAGAGCTGCCCGACGTACGGCTTTGCGTCATCGGTGGCGCCGACAGCTGCCAGAGCCTGTCCGAGTTATACGGTACGGCGCAAGAACATCAGTGCTCGGTAGATTTGGATCGCCACAGCGTTGCGTTGCCCTATTCCTCGGGAACCACCGGTCTGCCCAAAGGAGTTTGCCTGTCGCACCGCAACCTTTCAATGAATATCGATCAAACCGCACAGGGCGCTGAGTTTCGAGCCGGCGAGACCGCCGCCGCCTTCCTGCCCTTCTTTCACATCTATGGCATGACCGTGATGATGAATATGCATCTGGCCTGCGGCGGTGTTTTGGTTACCATGCCACGGTTCGACTTGGAGCTTTTCCTGCGCATTTGCCAAGACCACCGCGCCCGGCGGATGTGGATTGTGCCGCCGGTCGCCCTTGCATTGGCCAAACATCCCTTGGTCGATGCCTATGATCTCAGCGCGTTGGAGCAAGTTTTCTCCGGCGCCGCCCCAATGGGCAGTGCCTTGTCTGACGCTGTGGCAAGTCGCCTTAATTGCGCCATGCTGCAAGGCTTCGGCATGACTGAGCTGGCGCCCGTGTCCCATGTCACCCCCGAGAGCAACCCACGTGCAGGCGCCTCTGGACTTGCGACTCCCAACACCCGGTGCCGAATTATCAGCCCAGAGACTGGGGCCGACTTGCCACCGGGGGAGGAAGGCGAGCTTTGGATCAAAGGCCCACAGGTCATGATTGGCTATCTCAACAATGAAAAAGCCACCAGAGAAACTCTGACCTCTGATGGCTGGCTAAAAACTGGCGATGTGGCGGTCATAGATGCGGATGGCTACATGTTCATCGTAGATCGTCTCAAAGAGCTGATCAAATACAAGGGATTTCAAGTGGCGCCGGCGGAACTAGAGGCCACTTTGGTTGCCCATCCGCAGATTCAAGATGCAGCCGTGATTGGCCAACCCGATGAGGAGGCGGGCGAAATACCCATAGCTTTTGTCGTTTGCCAAGACCCTGCACCCAGGCAGGAAGAGATCAAAGCTTATATCGGGTCGCACCTGTCCCATTACAAGCAACTGCACGGAGTTACCTTCGTCGATGAAATTCCAAAATCCCCCTCGGGCAAGATCTTGCGCCGTTTGCTGCGTGACAGCCTTTGAATTAAATGCGCACCGCCGTCTTAGGCAAGATAAGCAAGTGAGAAGAGCGACAAAATTGAGGTCCAAATGATCACCGGCGCGATGGTATCCGTGCGCACTTTGTAAAGCATGGCCAGGGCAAAGGCCATGGCGCCCGACGGTCCAGCACCGTTCAACAGGAGCAGATCATTCCAAAGCTCTGGCCGTACACCCCAGGCCAGCACAGACACGACAATCACAGGCATGAGCAGCAACTTGATGCCAGCCACAGCAGCCACTTTTTTTGTTGGCCAGAGGCTGTGGCCTGATAGGATCACCCCGAGGGCGAAGAGCGTTAAAGGCGCCGCACCAGCACCGGCAAATTTACACGCCACCAACAGCGGCTCAGGAGCGATCAACCCTAAGCCATTGCTGCCCAGACCCAAGGCAATCGAAATCAAAACCGGGTTTTTGACCAATCGCAGTAAACTTTGCCCTGCCGATTGCCCTCGATTAGCCAATAAATCGGTGGTGATAATGAAAAATGCGAAGGTCACAGTGGCGTCCCAAACCACCGCTGCCATTATGGGGATATTGCCACCACTGCCATAGATCAGCGCTGAAATCGGCCATATATAAAGCAATGAATTGACAAAAATGGTTGCCATAGCCAGAAGCCAAGCCTCTAAAAACTTGCATTTGAATAGATAAATCGAAAGCAGCAAGGTGGTTAGAAAGACAGCGATTTGGGCGATAGCATAAAGCGCTATGGCATCAAAATAAAAACTGCCGAGATCCACCCCATTGACCAAGGGGAAGATCAAAGCGGGTTGTAAGATCAAAAAGGCAATACGGTTGAGCGTGCTCGCCTCACCATTGGAGACAAAGCGCATCCTCCCCATGGCAAAACCAAGCACCATAACCGAGAACACTGGCAGAATATTATGACTTAGAATAGTTAGCAATTTGCACTCCTGAAGCCGCGCTGACCCGTGCAAGCCCGGCCTATAAGAGGAACCGCAGCGCAGCAATAGGGTAAAATGCGCCTGCCACAAGCGGCGGACGATTGTCCAGCACTTTGCGCCTAGATGTGTGCGCCGAACAGATGCCCCACCCCAGTGGTCACCGCCATAGCCAGAACACCCCAGCCCATCGCCCTAACCATCGCCGGCCACAGCGGGGCTCCACCAAACGTCGCGCCCAGCGCACCAAGTCCTGCCAAAGCGCCCACGGTCACCGTCCACACTGTTGGGACGATCCAATCCGACGGTGCCACAACCGCCGCCAAGACCGGAATCGCAGCCGCCACGCTAAAGGTGAGGCCAGAGGCAACAGCAGCTTCAAGCGGGTTGGCGCTGTGAATCTCCGACAGTCCCAATTCATCGCGGATATGCGCGCCAAGAGCGTCATGCTCGGAGAGCTCCTGAGCCACTTTGCGTGCAGTTTCATCGGTCAATCCGCGCAAACGGTAAATCTCGACCAGCTCTTCAAGCTCTGCCGCCGGCATAACCCGCAGGGCGACCTCTTCGCGCTTGATATCCGCGCGTTCCGTATCCGATTGCGAAGACACCGAGACGTATTCACCCGCCACCATCGACATTGCCCCCGCCACGAGACCAGCGACACCAGCCACAAGGATCACCCGCGCAACCGGCTCTGCCGCCGCCACCCCCACCACCAAAGCGGATACAGAAACAATCCCATCATTCGCTCCCAGCACAGCCGCGCGCAGCCATCTGTTTCTAGTGACGTAATGCGGATCATCTGGATGGGCGCTGGGATGGGACATGAGGCAATCTTTCCGAAAATTGCCTGCATTAAAACATGCGCCCCTCAACTTCTCAACGTGGGACAAAAAAAATCGCACATATCGTCGTGGGGGCCTGCAGCGGAGCAACGCGCCAAGCCGACCTAACTGATCCGTCGCAGCAAAGGGCAGGTTTCAGAATTTGACACGCCGGGCAATTCCCGAATTCGTGAAAGGATACGGTCGAATTCATAAAGACTTGTAGTCTCCAATTCGATCACCAAATCCCAAACCCCGCAGGTGCGGTGCAAAGAGGTGACCTCCGGCAGGCGCTGCAATGCCTTTTGCACTGAACTGGCCGTGTTGCCGCGCACTTCAATCATCATGACGGCCCGCACCAACTCATGGGTTTCCAGCCCGCCCAAATCGATCGTGAAGCGTTTGATGACACGGCTGTCAATCAAACGCGTCAGGCGTGCCTGCACGGTGCCACGCGCCAATCCCAAAACACCTGCCAGCGTCGTGACCGATGCCCGCCCATCAATTTGCAAGCGCGCTATGATTTTCCGGTCAATGTCATCAATATTGATCATATTGTATATTTGCCTCATTATTTTGAGCATTTTTCATGTAAAATAAACAATATTTTAGCTTATTGTGCAATATTTGCATGGTACGTTAGCTTAACTTCTTTGACTTTGGAGCGCAATATGACACCGCATTGCACAATTCTAGGCTTGCCCCTTCAGGCGGGCACAGGCCGCGGTGGCTGCCTTATGGGGCCAGACGCCTTTCGGACAGCCGGGCTCGGAGAGGTCATCATCAGCCAGGGTTTTGGCTTGACAGACCTGGGAAATCTCCCCTTTCCAGCCCGCGTGTCAGAGGTGACCGGCCCCGCGCATTTGAAGAAATTGCCCGAAATTGTAGCTTGGACGCGGGATATTCAAACGCTGGCAGCCCAGTTGGCCGCACAGGACACTTTTCCAATTTTTATCGGCGGCGATCACTCCATGGCGGCCGGCACATTGACTGGCGTCGCACAGGCGGCGGCGGAACGAGGACGGCCGCAATTTGTGCTTTGGCTGGACGCGCATCCCGATATGAACACGCTGACCAGTAGCCTTAGCGGACATTTGCACGGCACGCCGATGGCCTATGCGCTGGGTCTGCCAAGCTTTGAGGGGATATTCCCACCCGTGCCCTCGCCCTTGGATCCTACCAATATATGTATGATGGGGCTCCGATCTGTGGATGAGGCAGAACATCGCTTCATCGCTGAGATAGGGATTGATGTCTATGACATGCGCCGCATTGATGAACTGGGTGTTGTCAAGCCGATGGAGGCTTTCTTACAGCATGTGGCCCAGGCCAACGGCCTGCTGCATGTAAGCTTTGATGTGGATTTTCTCGATCCTGAAATCGCTCCGGCAGTCGGCACAACCGTGCCCGGCGGCGCTACTTTTAGAGAGGCGCATCTCATCATGGAAATGATCCATGACAGCGGTCTGGCCAGCTCACTTGATTTGACCGAATTGAACCCCTTCCTCGACATTCGAGGCAAAACCGCGACGCTTATGTGCGATCTGACTGCCTCTCTTTTGGGTCGCAAAGTTCTAGATCGCCGCACGAGAGGTGTATAATATGGCCGCTCCCAATCCTTCAGCTCTGGCCTTAGTGCCATTTGTTTCGGTTCAAGACATGATGCGGATCGTCAATGCGATTGGTCCGCGGCACATGCTGCGAGAACTTTGTGCCTATATCGAAGCAGATTTTCGACGTTGGGAAAGCTTTGACAAAACACCACGCATTCCGGCTCATTCAGAGGAAGGCGTGATTGAGCTGATGCCCACCTCCGACGGGGCGTATTACGGGTTTAAATATGTCAACGGTCACCCCGCAAATATGGCGCACGGATTTCAAACGGTCACAGCCTTCGGCGTTCTGGCCAGGGTATCCAACGGCTATCCAGTTCTGTTGACAGAAATGACCATCCTGACAGCTCTGCGCACGGCCGCCGCCAGCGCGATGGCAGCGAAATATTTGGCGCCAAAATCCGCTCGGGCAATGGCCGTGATCGGCAATGGAGCCCAATGCGAATTCCAGGCTTTGGCCTTTCAAGAGATACTCGGCATTGATACGGTTCATTTGTTCGACATCGATCGGAAGGCCAGCGAGAAAGCCGTGCGGAACTTGCGTCACGCTGGCTTGAACCTGCGTATATGCACCAGCGCCGAAGAGGCCGTCGCCGGAACCGATATTATCACAACTTGCACCGCAGATAAGCAAAATGCCACTGTATTGACTGACAATATGGTGGGTGCCGGCGTGCATATCAACGCCATTGGTGGCGACTGCCCAGGCAAAACTGAACTGCACCGTGATATCTTGCACCGCTCCGATATCTTTGTCGAATACCCACCACAAACCCGCATCGAAGGTGAAATCCAAGCCTTAGCAGCCGATCATCCGGTTACAGAACTCTGGCAGGTCTTATCAGGGCAAACACCCGGCCGCAGCGCGGAGCAGCAAATCACCTTATTTGATAGTGTTGGCTTTGCCATAGAGGATTTTTCAGCTCTGCGGTATCTACGTGATCAATTGGAACGCACTGGGCATATTGTCCAGCTTGACCTTCTCGCTGATCCCGATGATCCACGCGATTTATTTGGCATGATCCAGCGCGCCAAGGAGGCCGTATGATGGATCATATTCGCTCAGAGATGCGCGCCAAATCCTATGCCTCCGACGCAGAGGTTTCGCACCATTTAGCCGCTCTTGCACCGAGCCGCGAGGCGCGCGCTAAAATTTCCCAGCACGCCAGCGCTATGGTGGAGCGGCTGCGCGCGGAGGCCAAGCCCTCCATGATGGAACTCTTTTTAGCAGAATATGGTCTGTCCTCTGAAGAAGGCGTTGCCTTGATGTGCCTGGCCGAAGCGCTGCTGCGGGTGCCCGATGCGGCCACCATGGATGCATTGATTGAAGACAAAATAGCCCCGTCTGAATGGGGCAAGCATTTGGGGGAAAGCCATTCCACATTGGTCAATGCTTCGACTTGGGCGCTTTTGGTCACGGGACAGGTTCTGGATGCGCCCGACACCGGCATGGCCGGACTTTTGCGCGGTGCAATCAAACGCCTTGGTGAGCCGATCATCCGCCAAGCTGTGGCGCGGGTCATGCGCCAAATGGGGCAACAATTTGTCTTTGGCCAAACCATCCAAAAGGCCCTGAGCCGCGCGGCAAGTTTTGAGGCAAAAGGTTATCTGTATAGCTACGATATGTTGGGGGAAGCGGCGATCACCGACGCGGACGCACGCGGCTACCATATGGCCTATGCCGATGCGATTGCTCAAATCGCTAAGGCGGCATCTAGCAAGGATATTTCAAGCAATCCCGGTATCTCAATCAAACTCTCCGCATTGCATCCCAATTATGATTTGCTACATCGCGCGGAAGTTATGGACGTTTTGGTGCCCCGCGCCCGATCCTTAGCGCTTTTGGCAAAATCTGCCGGCATCGGGCTGAACATCGACGCCGAAGAGGCCGCGCGATTGGATCTATCTTTAGATGTGATCGAAGCGGTCCTGTCAGAGCCAAGCCTTGCGCGATGGGACGGGTTTGGAGTCGTGGTTCAAGCCTATGGCAAGCGCGCCGCCTATGTCATTGATTGGCTCTATGCATTGGCGCAAAAATTAGATCGCCGCATCATGGTGCGTTTGGTTAAAGGCGCCTATTGGGACACGGAGATCAAATTGGCGCAGGTTGAAGGACTCCCAGGTTTTCCGGTACTGGCCACGAAACCGCATACCGATATGAACTACATTTGTTGCGCACAGAAATTGCTGGCCATGTCTGATCGTATTTATCCGCAATTTGCAACGCATAACGCCCATACCATTGCCGCCGTAGTACACAGCGCGGCTGAACAGAAGGCGAAACATTTTGAATTCCAGCGACTTCATGGCATGGGGGAAGCGCTGCATGATCAAGTGTTGCGCAAACATGGGGTGGCCTGCCGCATTTATGCGCCGGTCGGCCACCATTCTGATCTTTTGGCCTATTTGGTGCGTAGACTTTTGGAGAATGGCGCCAATTCGTCATTTGTGAACCAGATTTTTGATGCCGAGGCTCCGGTCCATGTGGTGGCAGCGGATCCCTTTGAAAAACAACATGAGCCCGGCCCCAAAATTTCCCTACCTGCAGATATATTCGCGTCAGAACGACCCAATTCCAAAGGTTTTGACTTGTCGAATCCCGAGGTTTTGGCGAAGCTCCAAGCCCAGCGCGCGAGACGCCAGGCCTGGAGCTATGGCGATCTTGGCGAGCCTCATCCCGTGCACAGCCCCACCACGGGCGATCAGATTGGCCAGATTAGATTTTTATCCGCAGACCAAGCGCGGCAGCTGGCCGCTGCTGCCACCCCTTGGAAGGTCACCGCAGCTCAGCGGGCCACAGTTTTGCGCAAAGCGGCAAACCTCTATGAAAGCCATGCGGAGGAATTTTTTGCGCTGCTCACCCATGAGGCAGGTAAAACATTAAGCGATTGCATTAGTGAATTGCGCGAGGCAGTGGATTTTCTGCGCTATTACGCCCATCAGGCAGAGGCGCTGGATTGCAGCTCTTATGGCGTTTTCACCTGCATTAGCCCTTGGAATTTTCCTTTGGCCATTTTCACCGGACAAATTGCCGCTGCTTTGGCCATGGGCAATGGTGTCTTGGCCAAACCCGCCGAGGCCACGAGTTTGATTGCGATGCAAGCGACCGCGCTTTTACATCAAGCCGGCATACCAAAAACCTGCCTGCAGCTGCTGCCTGGACAAGGCGCTACCGTGGGACCTGTAGTTTGTGGCGCGCCCAATGTCTCAGGTGTTTGCTTCACAGGCTCAACCAAGACCGCGCAGGCAATCAACCAAGTTATGGCGGACAATTTAGAGCCACATGCGCCCTTGATTGCCGAAACCGGCGGGTTGAACGCAATGATTGTCGACAGTACGGCGCTTCTTGAGCAAGCGGTGCAGGATGTGGTCTACAGCGCCTTTCAATCAGCCGGTCAACGCTGCTCCGCACTGCGGATGCTTTATGTGCAAAGTGATATCGCAGATGCATTTGAGCGCATGCTGTGCGGCGCGATGCAAGCACTCGTGGTTGGGCCCCCAGAGGACGCAGACTGCGATGTCGGGCCGGTGATCGATGCAGCGGCACAGAGGCGCATTGCGGCACATATCGCTAACCACAAGATTTTGTTTCAAACCTCAGCCCCAGAAAAAGGGTATTTCGTTACCCCAACAATCCTATCGGTGAGCGGAATGTCTGATCTGCATGAGGAGATCTTCGGACCCGTGCTGCATTTGGCCCGATACGACGCGAGCGATTTGGATCGCGTAATTGATGACATTAACGCCAGCGGCTATGGCCTTACGTTCGGGTTTCACAGCCGCATTGATGATCGGGTGCAAAAGGTTGTGAGCCGCGTCAATGTTGGCAATCTTTACATAAACCGCAATCAAATTGGCGCTGTCGTTGGCTCTCAGCCCTTCGGGGGCCACGGGTTGAGCGGCACCGGACCAAAGGCTGGCGGGCCGTGCTATTTGCCACGTTTCGCCCCACAAAAGCTCTCGGCAGCCGAAGGCCCCGTACCCCCTAAGATGGATTTGGCAGAGCTCGAGCAAGCCTTTGCCGCTCAAGCACCAAAGCAGAGCCATACCCCGAAAGTTTTACCAGGCCCCACAGGCGAATCGAACCGCTACCTCTTGCGGCCCAGGTCACGCGTGCTGTGCATGGGCCTCGGGGCGGAAACCCGTGCACAAAGCGCCCGGGACATGGGATGCTGCGCCATTGCCGCAGAGGTTACGATGTCTGATGTGACAAAGATCCCCGATCTGCAAGCGGTAGTCTATGCAGGCCCGCAGGCGCAGGCTCTACGCCAAGCCTTGAGCGCGCGCCACGGTGCGATAGTTCCCTTGCTGATGGATGAGAAATTCAAAAAATGGCTGGTATGCGAGCAATCTATCTGTATCAACACTACCGCCGCAGGAGGGAACACCGCCCTCTTGGCCAGCTGATTGCGTCACCGCGGCATATGTCTCACAGATAGAACGGCAAACGCACGGTCGGCACGAACGGGGTGCATGGAAGATCTATCATTTGCCAAGCAATTTTTTAAATTAATTTTGTAAGCTTGCGATTGATCTTCATAAGGGCAATCAGAAGCAGAAGTAGAACAATTTGCCCAGCCATGTCGCCAGAAGAATATCCAATTATCAAGATCCAGTCAAATGTATCTCCATGAAGAATTGAAAGTACAATACCGTTAAATACGGAGGCAAATGCCGCAATCACCAAACACTCTTTCCACGAAAAACCAAACACATCTTTACTGCGCGATACGAAAAATATTTTGACCATTCTGAAAGCAACATAAACCACGCTCAAAGAGGCCAGAGGGCTCAAAATCGCTAAGTCGATAGAGGCGCCGTAAACGCTTATAGCCCACATGAGGTAAGTAGATGGTATTAAGTATAGTATGCCCCGCCAGCCCAAGAAATAGACCGCCAATACCCGTATTCCGTGAGGCAAGAATAGCACACTGAAAACAATTGGCAGCTGCGGTGCAAAAATTTTTTGAAGAGGCAGTACGAGCCCAGAGGTAATTGTATAAGCTGAAATATATCCTACGCTCACCACAACAAAGGTGAGCCAATCGAGATTAAGTTTCCGCAACACTGTACAGTCCGCGCTTTTTTTCCGGATTTCTCAGCAACAACTCCTTTTGCTCAAGCTGCTTCAATGCCCGAAAAAAAGTGGGACGGGCCAATTTGGCACTCAAAGGATGCGACAACAATTGATGAGTATGGAATTGCCCATCTGAATCAGATTGCTCATGGGCTGCCATTAATACCAACTTTTCAGGTTGCGATAGATCGCTTAATCCTAGATCGATTTCCATCTCAAAAATCAATTTAGACAGTCGCGACAACTGCTTCATTGCATTTCTCATAACCCAAACCTCACGTTAACTTTCAAATAAATAGCAAATAAGTTTAAAGCTGGCAAACAGTGTATTTCGAAAAATCAAAAAATAACCAACTAAAATAATCTGAGTTTAAAATTTTTTTTAATTAACAATACTGATCCTATGACTGATCACCTCAGCACCACCCAAATTAACGAACACAAGGTCGCAATTCGCGTGAAAAGACGTCGCAAATGTAGTGGCAAAAACTAGAAAAATCCATCATCGTTTGCAAGTATTCAGCGATGGCGTCGCTGGCGGGTGGCATATTCCACTTGTGCTAAATGGATCCTGAACGCCGGGATTTATTTTTCAATGAGGTGTCGACATGACCCAAATCAAGCGCCCAAATTTTCACCGCTTTCACAATGGATCAAAAGCGGCTTTGCCCTTTTGCAATGCGGAATATGAAACCCGCCTTGCGGGGCTGCGCAACATCCTGCGCGACAAAGGTGTCAACGCAGCTGTTTTTACATCCATGCATAACATCGCCTATTATTCGGGCTTTCTTTACTGTGCCTTTGGCCGTCCCTACGCCTTGGTTGTCACCGCAACGGATTGCGTCACCATTTCCGCCGGCATCGACGGCGGCCAGCCATGGCGCCGCAGCTTTGGTGACAACATTACCTATACTGATTGGCAGCGCGATAACTACTGGCGCGCAATTGCCTCTGTAACGGAAAAAGGCGTTGTGATCGGCTTTGAGGGTGATCACTTATCCCTCACGCAGGCCACAGCGCTCAACAGCTTTTTGGCCCCAAAAGCTCACGTCGACCTAGCGCAGGCGACAATGCAGCAGCGCATGGTGAAATCTGCGGCTGAAATCGCTCTAATACGCGCCGGAGCTGCGACCGCGGATGTGGGTGGCTACGCGATCAAGGATGCCGTCCGCGCCGGGGTGCGCGAAATTGACGTGGCCATGGCTGGCCGCGACGCAATGGAGGCACATATCGCACGGGAATTTCCAGATGCGGAGTATCGGGACACTTGGGTCTGGTTTCAATCAGGTCTCAACACCGACGGGGCGCACAACCCTGTGACAAGCCGAATCTTGCAGCGTGGGGATATTTTGAGCCTTAACACCTTTCCTATGATTTCAGGATATTACACAGCGCTGGAGCGCACAATCTTTGTAGAGACCGTTGATCTGGCGTCCAAGACCTATTGGGACGCCAACGTCGCCGCCCATGAACTTGGCATCAGTTTGCTGAAACCCGGCGCCAGCTGCGCAGAGGTCACGGCGGGTGTGAACGCCTTCTTTGAAGACTGCGATCTGCTACAGTATCGTTCATTTGGCTATGGTCATTCCTTTGGGGTGCTAAGCCATTACTACGGTCGAGAAGCAGGGCTCGAGCTGCGCGAAGACATCGACACGATCCTAGAGCCGGGCATGGTCATTTCCATGGAGCCCATGATCACAATTCCAGACGGGCAACCCGGAGCGGGCGGATATCGTGAACACGATATTCTAATCATTACCGAAGATGGCAATGAAAACCTCACACAATACCCCTATGGTCCCGCCTTCAATGTGGTGGGAGCATAAAACCGTCCATGCCAGAGCGAGATATTTTGACGTCAAAACCTGTAAGCAAGGCTTGTCTTTAAGCCAAAGCTCACCTGTCAGATCAATTCTCGCTCTTTAAGCCCCTCGCTTAGCAGAACATTATAGCAGATATTCCCCGCCGGGTGGCAACACTGGGCCGCGTCTGCCTGCCCTCGCGGCAGGCGCGCTCCGTATCATAATAATTTAATAGCAAATTATATTATTAAAATATTGCAACCTCGTCACTACCACGCGCGGGCGCCAGCCCAGGCAGGCACGGCCCTTGTTTCTGTGCCATTCTTCGCCACTCAACTCCATTGGTCGATATATAGTGGCATAGTGCTAGGGGCCTAAGACAACTTCCAAGATAAGGGCCACAGTCTCGTTCCTGACCCACCTGCCAATAATAAGGGGATTATGTCGGTCATATCCTGTTTCACTCTGTTTAGAAATTTGCGTGCAGTGAAAACGGCACACAAATTTCATACCGCATCGCCTACCAAATATCATGCTGAAACCTAACTGGAGCCTGTAGAAGGCCCTAGCCCCTCATGACAGGTGAACGAACGCGCGGCCGCTGCATTTACTGGGTCAAACACCTGTTACAGTCAGGCATATTAAAAACAGAGATGATCGCGCCGACGCTTGCAACAAAAAGCCCATCAAGATCGCGTTGAACACATCAGGACTTTCAAGGAGCGGGACATGGGCGCAGTTTGGAGTTACTGCACAGCCAGTATTCGGTTTAACCTGCCATAACTTTTGAACCTGTGTTGAAGGGCAGCTGCGATCGCCGCCGTCCCAAATGACCTGCGTTTGCGCTGAGATGTCGGCCAGCCGGGCTGCTCAGTCCCTGTGCCTCATTGCGTCCAACCCTAATAGCAAAACTTGTTTTCCCGCCATTCGCGCAACTGCAACGCAGGCCTCAAAGCTGCAATTTTCAAAGCCCAATTCTGTCGACAAACGCCCCATTGGTTTCGGGGGCGTCGCAGGATGCGCAAGGCTTACTCATGGGATGCAGGCAAGGAGCATGACAAATTTCGCTAGAAGGTTGCCAGAAATGTAGCGCCTATCCTTCGAAATATCTCATGCAAAAATTGCATCACGGCATGTCAAACTTGCAATATCGTCGCGCGATATAAGGCATGCGCACGGGCAGCTTTTGTGGAATAGTGATCTAATCAAGCAGCCTCTGCGTAAAAATACACAGTCAAAAAAATGTCGGACAAATGAAACAATTGATCAATGCTATTTTGTTGAGCCTCGTCGCTACCAGCGCGGCAGCCCAAGAAACCCTGACCGAAAAGCCCGAGTTTCTGAAAGCCGTAGCCGGCCATACGCTCGAGATACGACTTCTGCGCGTACAGCTTAAAGTATTGGACAGCGGGACCATCACAGGTAAGGCCTTTGGCCGCAGTGTCACCGGTAATTGGGAATGGAAGGGTGGGTTTTTCTGCCGCAGCATGACTTGGGGAGACCGTGAGCTGGCAGATAATTGCCAGCAGGTCTCAAAAGATGGAACATCCCTCATCTTCACCAGCGACAAGGGCAGCGGCCGCAGCGCCAAATTTGCCCTTCGGCCAGCAACGCAGTAACTCCCGATCCGCAAGAGCGTAGCTTAATCCGATCGCATGCACTCTGCGAGAACGAGTGATAAGTTTTGGATAAATTACGGATTTATTTTGGTCTAAGCTCAAGATCAGCCCCAAGCGAATCTACAATATCCGTCCGAGCATCAGATCCGCGCAGAACTGTTGCAATTAGACCACGGTTGAACTGCGGCTCGGCAAGCTTGTAAGCAACCCCGCGTCCTGCGGTCTCACCTCAAATTTCCACAATGCGTGCTGGGATAGAACCAGAGGTATCACACATCGAAATTGCCCCAGATGCAGGGAAATCAAAATCCGTCTTAAAATATTGGTAGGCGTCATGGAACAAATGAATTCGCGTATTCGCACGGGAGCGAGGCTCGTTCCAACTTCATCCATGAGCGCTTGAATCACCGCTCGACCAGAGGCTGCATTTGCCAAATAGGCATCTGAGTTGACGGGATCAACGACAGACAGCCGACCAACGATCACATTCAACCAAGTCATCGCATTTTTTGGTGACAACCAAGCATGGGATCATACGCGCCGTAATCATCGGGGTGCTTATGATCGGCGTGGTTATCATGACCATCGTAGTCCTTGTGGTCGTCGTGGTTCGCGTGGTCGCCGTGATCGTGAGCATTGATTGCAAAACCAGATTTGTTGCTTCTAGACGACCCCACTAAAGGCTTGGATCAACGCAGTTCGGCGTCTTTTTACCAACAAATTAAAACTGTGCGCAACAATACCGGCTGTGCAGTTCTGATGATCAGCCACGAATTGCATGTCGTCATGAGCGCCTCCGACCGCGGTATTTGCCTCAATCATCACATCTGTTGCCAAGGAAAACCCGCAGTCGTGGCCTCTACGCCAGAATATAGGGCGTTGTTTGGCTCATGAACGGGCGGCGCCCTCGCGCTTTACCGACATGAACACGACCACGGACACGATCACGCCGATCAGCACTGGGCGGAATTGGTGTGGCATTTGCTGCAGCACCGTTGAGATGCTTTGTGATCTGTCGGCGCATGGCCTATTTCGGAGATGCCACAGCCCGTACGGCGACCCTGGGCGTCGTACTGTCCTTGGCATTTTCGATGTCCATATTTATGGGAACAGTGATAGTGGCTCCGCTCATGGCGTTTGTGGTAAGCGTCTTATCGGGTCGGGGGTATGCAATGGACACGTTGCTAGGTGTTCTGGCACATTCGGCCATTGCCTTTGGACTTGTCGCATTGTCCTTTCTCTCCGGCGTACGGATTGATCGCATGGCCTATCTCTTTGGTGATCTTCTCGCTGTTTCACGAGGTGATCTTGCGGTCATCTGAGGTAGAGCCATGCTAGTGGTGGCATTGATCGGCTGGCGCTGGTCGGCCTTGCTGATCCCGACATTGAGCCAGGACCTCGCTTATGCCTTAGGGATCAACCCAAAACGTGAGCAACTGGCGTTGACATTTGCTCTCGCAATTACGGTTGCAGTCGCCATCAAGGTGGCCAATGTGTTGCTTATAGCTGCCATGTTGATTATTTCAGCCACCGCCTGCCATTTGTCCCGAACACCCGAAGGCATGGCCTTGACAGCCGGCCTGATTGGAGTCCTTTTAGCCGTAATTGGCCTGCGCGCAGCCTATATGTGTGATACGCTAATCGGCCCCTGTATCGCGGCGTTGACCTTCCTTGTGACAAGTGTTTTCAAAACTTTTAGACAGCAAAGCGAAAGCTGCATCTCGCAACCTTTACTATTCCCGCTTTGAGGTCAGAGATGACGGCATTTGACACAGTCCACTTGCCTACATATGTTTTTTCAAATCTGGCTATTTTTCCTCTCGGTTTAAAAACCAAGACCACGGTCATGGGAATGGTATGTTACAATTCAGACCAAGCATCGGCTTCGGCGGGGAGTGGACATGAAAACCTCTATTGCGACCGTTTCTATCTCTGGCAACCTCACAGAAAAGCTCGAAGCGATAGCAGCCGCTGGATTCCATGGGCTGGAAATTTTTGAGCAAGACTTCATCGCCCACGACGCTAATCCCCGCGAAGTTGGGGAGATGATCCGAGCGATGGGACTTGAAATCACAATTTTTCAACCCTTTCGTGATTTTGAGGGCCTGCCCAATCATCTGCGCACAAAGGCTTTCGATCGAGCGGAACACAAGTTTGACCTACTTCAAGAATTGGGCACAGATCTCATGCTGATTTGCTCGTCCTGCCACCCCGATGCGATTGGCGGCGCCGAGCGCGCAGCGGCAGATTTCCACGAGCTCGGAGAGCGCGCGAAAATGAGAGGGCTGCGCGTCGGTTTTGAAGCACTGGCATGGGGTCGTCATGTCAATGATCACCAGGACGCTTGGGACATTGTCCAGCGCGCCGACCATGAAAATGTCGGGCTTATTCTCGACAGCTTTCACACTTTGGCCCGCAAAATCGATCCAGATACAATCCGCCGAATTCCTGGTAGTAAAATTTTCTTCGTTCACTTTGCAGATGCGCCAGCTATCGAAATGGACATGCTCTATCGGTCGCGTCACTTTCGCAATATGCCCGGAGAGGGGGACCTTGACATGATTGGGTTCACGCGCGCGGTGATGGCGACTGGATATTCAGGTCCAATTTCGCTGGAAATATTTAACGATCAATTCAGGGGTGGCCAAGCAAGAACCATCGCAAAAGATGGCTATCGGTCGCTTTTGGCGCTGATGGATGACGTCAATCGCGCGGAACCAGCGCTGGCATTGAAGGTGCCAGATACGCCTGCTCGAATTCAAGCCAAGGGCGTGTCCTTCCTTGAGTTTGCCAGTAAAGCCGAAGAGGCCCAGGCCCTTGGTGCGTTGCTTTCCAGCCTCGGGTTCATACATTCCGCGGATCATGTGACCTTGGACCTCAGCCTTTGGACACAGGGTAATATTCGCATCTTGATCAACCGCGAAACCAAAGGTTACGCCAGCAGCGCATTTACCCTGCATGGAACCAATGTTTGCGATATTGGGATTGCGGTGAACGATGCGAAGGCGGCCGCCGAGCGCGCAAAATTCTTGGGTGCGGACCTCTTTCGGCAGCAAAGCGATCCCAAACACCTAAAAATTCCAGCAATCCACGGCCAAAGCGGTGGAATTTTGCATTGTATCGACGATAAGAACGGGCTTTCGGATGTGTGGGATATCGAATTCACCCCGCAGGCCGATCCCTCGCCTGGAGCCGGTCTGACCAGTATCGATCATATTGGTCATACAATGAATTTTGAGGATATGCTGAGCTGGTCTCTCTTTTTTACAACGCTTTTTGACATGAAAAAATCTGCAATGGTTGATGTGGTCGATCCCGACGGACTGGTGCGCTCACAGGCGCTGGAGTCGTCGGATGGCAGCTTACGTATTACCCTCAACGGCGCGGAAACCCATAAGACCATGGCCGGCAGTTTTTTGGCAGAAAGCTCAAACGCCTCTGTTCAGCATATTGCCTGTGCAACAGATGATATCTTTGCGTCTGCCCAAAGGTTGGAGGCCCATGGGTTTGCGCCCTTGCCTATTGCGAGCAATTATTACGCCGACCTCGCCGCGCGTTTCAATATTGATGCTGCCATGTTGGCGCGGCTGCGGCGACAAAACATTCTTTATGATGAGGATGCGCGCGGAAAATTCTTCCAACTTTATTCCCGCCCCTTCGCCGACGGCATGTTTTTTGAAATCGTACAACGCACAGGCGGGTATGATGGATATGGTGGCCCCAACGCGCCATTCCGTATCGCAGCACAAAAGCGACTGATGCGGCCGAAAGGGTTGCCAAAGATGTAAGCCAACGCGCCAAAACCGCGCAGTACAATTAGGTGTATCCCAAGTCTCGGTGCTATCAGACTAATGAGAACTCGCATCGAATTGCTGGCGAAGCCTGAATCTATGCAATCAATAATTGACGCCACTCAGCGAGAGCAGCGGCGCGTTTCAGTTTGAAATTGAGGCGTGAGTAAAGGCGGCGTTCTTGGTTTAAGTGGTTCTGGAGTGACGCTTGGACGTAAGCGAATTTCTGTAAGGTTGGCCCAAGCCTAAATTTAAGCATCGCCCTTTCTCGTCGTCGGAACGGTAGATGAGAGTTTTTAGCTCTGTTGTTGACCCAGCGGTCTGTTTCTTGGCGGTCAGCATTTTCTATTATAGTCATCCCTGCCCAGTAAGATCGTAGCTTATCAGTTACGATAACGTTTGGCTTTCCAAACTGCTTCATAGATTTTTGGATGAATTTCAATGCGGCGTCGCGATCACGTCGTTTGCTTACTTAGCTTTCCAGAACTTCATCTTCCTGATCAACTACTCGCCAAAGATAGTGCCGTTCCCCGTTGATCTTCACAAAAACTGCGTCCAGATGCCATTGTCAATTTGAGTGACTGATGGCCCCAGTTCTCCTTTTCTTCGAAATCTCTGCAGCAAACATTGGCCCGAAATGCTTCCACCAAAACCGAACTGTTTCATGACTTACATCGACACCCCGCTCGTAAAGAAGGTCTCCTACATTGCGAAGCGAACATACAGCATTATAGCAAGGCAGATAATCTCTGGGCTTGTTTTAAACTAGCGGAATGGAGAGTGTTTTGTCATCCAAAGACCCTACAAATTGGCCCTGCCCGTTTATAACAACTTTATTCTAACAGAGCCGTCGACAGTTTTCAAACAATCCAATCAATCTGTTTGCCATCGAGAGAAGTGTAAACCGTCAAAAATCCGCATACGGACCAGCTGAATGGCTGCCACCGATTATAAAGTTTCGATGCCAATATATAGTAAGATTCTAGCGGGTGATTAAATTATATGGTCTGAGCAAAAATGCTGCTGAGCTTCAAATGATAAATCAAGCTCAGCAGCAATCTTGGAACTGATTAGATGATCATAAACAATGCCATGAAGACAAACTGCATCAACTGATCAAAAGGGTTAATGATGACTGTCTCTGAGGCGGTAGATACCACCTCAATAGTTTCAAGAGCCGTTTTGCTTGGTTCAATCAGTTCTTCAGGCATTCCCCCTGCAGCAACTGACATTACCATCATACTGATTACGGCAGCAGTAATTACATTTTTCATTTAGGTCTCCGAGTACCGAGTAGGTCGCGCAAAATCTCTCTGACGATGAGCGACCTGTATCAGCCGCCAGAGCGAAGGTTTGAGACCAGCTCTAGATGAAGCCAGCCTTTAAGCGGTCGCTTTCCTGGGCCGCCTAAAGCTCTTTTGGCGTAATAAAATGCAGAGATGATGCTCAAATTACGCAAAATTGAAGGTAAAATATGAAGTAAATGCTGAGTTGGATATTTTTGCATGCAGCAAAAATTTGCCTATTTGCAAATACAGAATTAATATCTTTGTTAATTGACCAAAAGTATCATACCAATACCTACAAGGCGGGTAAAACACCGTCGAAATGAGCAGAAATCAACCTAAGGCTTTCTTTTCTCCCGAGGAAGCCTTTGTTTTTGAGTTCACGTACTATTTCGCATGCCTAGCTCGTTTCAAGAATAGAAACCATTATAATACACTAGAGCTTATTGGATTAAAGTCTCACGAGCTTTTAAAGCCGCAATAATCAATTAATTTTTCAAATATAGCTCACGAAAGGTGCTGTCAGACGAATGAGAACTCGCATCAGATTTCTGGTGCAGCCTGAAACTGTAGGCTCAATAATTAGCGCCACTCAGCAATAGCAGCATCACGTTTTTGCGTGAACTAAAATCCTGCAGCTAAACCATCTTTCCGCGGATCAGAACCTGCGGCATAAGCCCCATCAGCCAATCGGCAGAGTAATTGCGCTCCACCAAAGCCAAAAGCATTATCAGGCGGTTCAAGCTCGATCAGGTGACCTATTTGTGCCAAATACTTTAATGTCGCTGCTGGCATCACATCTTCACACGCGAGTTTCAGTCCCTCAACAAACCTCCAACGCGGCGCATCAACTGCCATTTGCGGATCTTGACCCCAAACTTGGGTCCGTAATACCATTTGAACATGGCCTTGCGCCTGCATCGGCCCCCCCATAACTCCAAAGCTCATCAACGGACCATTAGGCCCCATCAAAAATCCTGGAATTATAGTATGAAACGGGCGCTTTTTAGGCCCAACTACATTTGGACTAGCTGGATCAAGCGAAAACCCTGCACCCCGGTTTTGCATTGCTATACCTGTACCCGGAATCGCAATGCCGGATCCAAAGCCTGCATAGTTTGATTGAATGAAGGACACCATCATACCTGACGCATCGGCGGCCGTTAAATAAACCGTACCACCGTTAATCGGCGCACCAATTTTAAAATCCTGCGCACAAGTTTCATCGATCAACGCAGCACGGCGGGCCAAATAGGCTTCATCTAGCAAATTTTTAGATGTGACTTCCGACATATATTTATCATCTGCGACATAGGTTTCCGCGTCTACAAGCGCCAGTTTTATCGCCTCCACTTGAAGATGGATTGCAAGTGGATCATCACTATTTAGTTCACGAATGCGCGTATGCGAAAGAATGCCCAGTGCCATCAATGCTGTGATTCCTTGACCATTTGGCGGGATTTCGTGCAATTCTAAGGCGTCAAATTTTTTTGAGAGAGTACCGCACCAATCGACCTTGTGTGCAGCCATATCGTCCCGATTCAACGCCGCACCATGTTCCAACGCACAGTCACAAATAGCATCAGCCAAAGTGCCTTCATAGAATGCCTCACCTTTAGTTTGCGCTATCAATTGAAGTGTCTTTGCAAGGGGCTTGTTAAAAAACCGTTCGCCAGCTCTGGGTGCTTTCCCGTGTGGTAAAAACGTCTCCGCGAAACCGGGGTAATGACCGAGATCCCCTGCAGCCCGACGCCATAACTCAGCGATTACTGGCGTGACTATAAATCCGTCATTTGCATAGCCTATCGCTGGTCCAAACAAATCAGCAAACGGTAGCTTGCCAAAACGCTCAGACAAAGCGACCCATGCGGAAACAGCACCTGGAACCGTTACGCTTTCCCAACCGCGAAAGGGCATCTTATTGTACTTAGCGAAACGGTCCTGTGTCCAGCCCGCAGGGGAACGACCAGAGGCATTTAGCCCATGCAACTGTTGACCATCCCAAAGGATAGCAAAAGCGTCTGACCCTATCCCATTGCCGGTTGGTTCAACCAGTGTTAGTGTGATCGCCGTTGCAATCGCGGCATCCACCGCATTGCCACCTTTGCTAAGCATCAAAAGTCCTGCTTGCGCCGCTAAGGGATGGGATGTGGTGACGACGTTTTCAGCCAAAACTGCCGAACGACGCGAAGGATAAAGATGATTAGCACGAAGTTTCATAGTTGGACCCGCTTTTGTCTCTTACCCAAAAAGAACATGAGAAAGCTGGCATTACTAGCCGTCGATCCCCATTAGTTACTGCACAATATAAAGAGCTTTTCCTACACAACGAGATTACGTTCTTCCTGTAAATATAGAGTAAAAATATTGAACCTAAAGACAACCGTCGTTAAATGGATTTATCATTAGGCAATTGGACAGGGACTTCCCAAAATGCCCTCAATCAGAATTTGAACCCGAAGTGCCTCATTAATAGTTACCAAGCTGTTGGGTTCACCGGCCATCAAAAGAGCCAAATGATCTAATTGGGCCTTTAAGCTCGTTGCACGGGTATCATCAAAGTTAATGTTCGTGGGTACAAATGGACCCCCGGATGAAACCGTATCTATAGAAAATTCAGAAATCAGCCAAATACGGCTGTTAAGGCAGCAGAGTGTTAGATTGAAAGTTTAGACAAGTTCTTTCAAATGAATGTTTTGTGATGAAAGCGTTGCAAAAAGAGTCGGAACAACCATTCTATGTTTAACGGCGTTAATTATTGCAGTGCTTATCACCTTCGTTGTCACGTTAGGTGTTTCAACATCATAAATCCGATGCATCTTACCTTCATAGTCATATACAATTTGCATTTTCCCAACGGCGTTCGTGCGAAAACCCAAAAAATGCTGTCCATCTTCGCTATAAGCAAACATCATAGTTACTCCCCAGACTCTTTAAGTTGTACTAAGCTTTAGATTCGCACAAAGATTTAAATTAAGTCTCTTGTAGAGAGTCACTGATTTGCCACACAGTATAGCTGAGGTGCTGTAAGAAAAATAAAATTCGCATCAAGTTACCGTTACAGGCTGGATCTGTGCGCGCAATAATAGGCACCATTCAGATGGGAGCGGTGACACGATTTATCTAACTGGCGGGTGTTTTGTCATTTACGGACGCTACAAACTCACCCTACCCACTTTAACCAAGTTTAATCTGACAGTACCCTGGCGCTTCATAGGTAGTCATGGCATTCAAAATTAGTAATATTTCCGTATTTCAAGCGTCATATCCACTATGCTCAGGCACAAGTTATATTTAAAAGTTTATCACACGGGTTGTCACGAAAGCCTCAACGCATGTCTTTAGACGGGTGCAAGTAGCTAAATGGGAGTGTTTTATGGTTCATGGACGCTGCAAATCTAATCGGCACGCTTCAAACAAGTTTGTCTGACTGTGCCAAACACATAAATCCGGCAAAGAAATTAGTGATCTCACTGTAAGCATCCAGAGGCAAAACCTGTGCCACAAATTGGTCAGGGCGAACGATCAACAAGGCGCCCTGCTCCCGGTCGATACCACGATGGTCAAAGATGTCGGGGCCATGGACAAGATCAGGGCAAAAGGCCTTTTCATAGTCGATCAGCCTATGTTGACCCTTGCGCGGCAAAAGCAGTGGAGGGAGTGTTTCAAGCTTCATATTGCGGTGGCCAGCTTGGAACACAGTACGCAGGTCAAATACACTGTCAATGTCAGCACCCTCAGGCGTAAATTGAGGAATTAGTGTACTTGAGACGTAACCGCAAAGGTTTGCAATATCTGAGTCCATCTGCCCTTCATCGCCTTGGGGTGCGAAGGCGATCAAACGCCAACGCCCATCAGCTTTGATGGCGTGTCCTAGCTGCATCGGTTTGGCATCGCTCAAGCGGGTCACCCAGGAAGAGTGAAAACGCATGCCGGTACGCATCCCTCTGGCAAGCTGCTGATGCGCATCAGTACCCGTCAGGAAGGATAGCTCGTACCGCGTCTCAACTCCTGCAGTGTAGCGCCCGTGCTTCTTAAAATAGCTCTGAAATTGCTCCGCCTCTGTCGCATTTTTCGGTCTGGCACTAAAAAGGCGCGCCATGTCCTTGTCAAAATCAATCAGCTCTTTAGCCTTGGCTTGCCGCTCTTCCGAGTATGTATCCAGCAACGCTGGCTGCGCCTGACCACGCAGCACAGCAGCAAGCTTCCATCCCAAATTAAACGTATCAGCCATCGATACATTCATACCTTGCCCAGCCTTGGGGCTATGTGTATGACAGGCATCTCCGGCGATAAAAATGCGTGGCATTAGCGTACCACGAGCATCTGCGGGCACATCGTCGAAGGCATCACACACCCTTTGGCCAATCTCGTAGGCTGACCACCATACGACTTCTTTGACTTCCAAAGTGTAGGGCACAAGGATCGACTGCGCTTTAGCAACTAGCATTTCACAGGTCACGGCTCGGTCAGCGGCACGCTCAGCACCGTGCAATTCGTCCAGTTCAATATACATGCGCACCATATATCCACCCTCGCGCGGGATGATCAGAATGCTACCATTGTTCGCCGACTGAATTGCAGCTTTTATCCGAATGTCAGGAAAGTCAGTCACGGCAAGTACATCCATCACGCCCCATAGCTGACGCGCGGCTTCTCCCTTAAGCTCATATCCCATGGATTTACGCACAGCGCTGCGCGCACCGTCACAGCCAACCACATACTTGGCATGGATAGATACGGTACGGTCTGTGTCATCCAGACATTTAAATGTCGCAGTCACAGGGAAGTTTGGATGATCGGTTTTCAGCAGCGAGATCAATTTTCGGCTGTAGTCAGGTTCTAGCCTATGCGTGGAATAGCGCATGGTCTCCAGATAAAAATCATGTACCCGCGCCTGATTTAGGATCACATGAGGCATTTCGGATAGATCATCTTCGACATCTTGAATGCGGTCAGCGCGTTGCAAGCCTGTGCCATCCGCACATGGACGCCAGAACCCAACTTCGTTAACCCAATAGCTTTCCTTGAGGACCTTCTCGGCAAACCCGAATGCTTCGAACATCTCAATAGAACGGCAAGCAAGCCCGTCCGCCTGTCCAACTTCCAACGGACCAGATTTTTGATCTGTGATCATCGTCTTGATTTCGGGAAAGGCAGCCAATTGCGCGGCGAGCGTGAGGCCTGCCGGTCCACACCCAATAATCAACACATCAACTGTATCAGCATCATAAGAGAGTTTTTCAGATGCAGCCGCAATGGAAGGATCACCACTGCTAAAACCATTCAAGTGATATTGCATTTTAGATCACCCTTTTTCACTATGAATACGTACCACTGCAGACAACATCGAACAACCACTACAGTGCTGTCAGACAACAAAGAACTTGCAAAAGATTGCTGGTGTAGCCTAAATCTAAGCGCTCAATAATTAGCGTCACTCAGCGAGAGCAGCTGCATAGTTTACTTATGTCCGTTACTGTAATTCTAGGCTGGCCATTGCGCTTCATTGATTTCCTTATGAATTTCAAAGCGGCGGCGCGATCACGTCGTTTGCTTACGTAGCTTACCAGAACTTTACATTCATGATCTACCGCACGCCAAAGGTAGTGCCGTTCAACGTTGATCTTCACGAAAACCTCGTCAAAGTGCCACTGCCAATTAGTATGGTTGCGTGCCTGCTTACATCTTTTCTTTATGATCTCTGATGCAAACATTGGCCCGAAGCAGTTCCACCAAAACCGGACTATTTCATGGCTAACGTCGATGCCCTGTTCATGAAGAAGGTCCTCCACATTACGGAGCGAAAGCGGGAAACGAACGTACACCATTACTGCAAGTCGGGTGACTTCAGGGCTTATTTTAAAATGGCCGAATGGAGAATTTTTATCATTTGCGGACGCTACAAATACACCCTGCCCGCTTCAACCGAGTTTAATCTGACGGTGCCCCCACAACCTCTGATCAGAGGTTTCTGTCACACCAAGACCCGTTATTCTTCGAGGACGCGATACAGGCCTCAACGAACCACATCCCGTCCAGCCCGTCCATAATATTTGGCAGATGGTGTGCTGATCGCCCATCGATTAAAACATCCGCCACATCGCTGTATAGGGTTGCAAAGGCTTCAAGGTATCCCTCTGGATGCCCAGCCGGGATACGTGTGGCCACTGCCGCCGCTTCGCTAAGCGCGCCGCTGCCACGCGTTAGTCTTTGGCATAAACCGCCAAGCGGAGTGAACCATAGAATATTAGGATTTTCCTGTTCCCATTCTAATCCACCTTTGTCCCCATAAATGCGAAGCCGCAATGCATTTTCATTACCAACAGCGACTTGCGAAATCCAAAGCTGTCCCTTTGCACCGCCCTCATAGCGCAGCCAGATATGGGCATTATCATCCACCACGCGGCCGGGTACATAGCTGGTTAAGTCGGAGGCCAATTCCTGAGCCTCTAGTCCTGTAACATAATGAACCAGATTATAGGCATGGGTTCCGATATCACCTATTGCACCGCAACCGCCGGTTGCTTTTGGATCGGTGCGCCAGCTAGCTTGTTTTTGGCCAGTTGTTTCAAGCGGCTCTGCCAGCCAATCTTGGGCATATTCCGCCTGAATAACCCGAATATTTCCGAGTTTACCGTTTGCAACCATATCCCGGGCTTCGCGAATGAGCGGATATCCAGTGTAATTATGGGTCAGGAAAAACTGTGCAGAGCTTTTCTGCAAGCATTGCTTGATGCGCAAGCCCTCAGCGCGAGAAACACTCAACGGCTTGTCACAAATGACATGAATTCCAGCCTCTAAAAATGCAATAGCAGCATCAGCATGAAGATGGTTAGGCGTGACGATAGACACTGCGTCAATGCCATCCGGGCGTACGGCTTCAGCTTTGGCCATTTCTTCAAAGCTATGATAGCTGCGGTCCGCTTCTATACCCAGCTCAGCAGCGGACGCCGCAGCGCGCTGTGGATCAGAAGAAAGCGCTCCTGCGATCAGTTGATATCTGTTGTCAATACGCGCGGCAATTCGGTGCACAGCCCCGATGAAGGCCCCCTGGCCTCCGCCGACCATTCCCAGTTTTACACGCCTCATTTGAAAAGCCCCAGCATGGCAGAAATAGTATCTGGTTCCCGCTCGCCACCCGCAAAATCATCAAAGGCCGATTTTGGGCTTTCAATCAGATGGCTGGCAATAAAAGGCGCGCCTTCTGCAGCGCCTTGTTCGGCGGATTTGATACAGCACTCCCACTCTAGAACCGCCCAGCTGTCATAGCCATATTGTGTTAGCTTTGAAAAAATCGAAGCAAAATCGACTTGCCCGTCGCCAAGGCTGCGAAAACGCCCCGCCCGGTTTACCCATGATTGATAGCCTGAATAAACGCCTTGTCGCCCATCTGGATTAAATTCGGCATCTTTGACGTGAAATGCGTTTATGCGATCATGGTAAAGATCAATAAATGCGAGATAATCCATTTGCTGAAGCAAAAAGTGGCTGGGATCATAATTAATCAAAGCGCAATCATGGTTTTGGGTTGCATCAACGAACATCTCGTAGGTTGCACCATCAAACACATCCTCTCCAGGATGAATTTCATAACCAATGGTCACGCCATTGTCGCGGTATTCATTTAAGATTGGCACCCAACGTCTACCCAATTCTGCGAAGGCTTCCTCAATCAACCCATCAGGCCTTTGCGGCCAAGGGTAAAGATAGGGAAACGCCAATGAGCCGGTGAACGACACCGATGTTGTAAGCCCCAACCGATTTGAAACTACCGCTGCCTTTTTCAATTGATCCACTGCCCAAGCCTGACGTTTTTGGGGGTTTTTCTTACAATGATCAGGGGCAAAGGCGTCAAAAACAGAATCATAGGCGGGGTTTACCGCAACCAGCTGTCCTTGAAGGTGTGTCGATAGATCGGTAATTTCAACACCCGCATCTGCACAAATCCCTTTAATCTCATCACAATAGGTTTCGCTTTCAGCGCCCAAATCAAGGTTAAATAGGCGGCTATCAAAAGTGGGGATTTGAACGCCCTTATACCCCAAGGAGGCCGCCCATTTAGTAATCGCTTCTAAAGAGTTAAACGGTGCGGCATCGCCGGCGAATTGGGCAAGAAAAATTGCTGGCCCCTTGATTTGTGGTGTCATGATTAAGTCCTTAAATTGGCAGATCGTTTAGGTCTCTGTTCTCTCGGGAACAGTGTTTTCCTCTGGGGTCACCAGCATTTGCTTGGGCGGTTGTTCGGAGTGGTCAATGGCTGAAAGTGCTGCTTTTGCCAGAAAGCTTCCCGCCTCGGTCACATCTTCTGTGATAGTTAAAATTTCAGGTCGGATACGCCGGAAAAAAGGCGCGACTTCTTTGGCGCAAAGATCAATATCTCGACCAAGCTCACGTCCGATGGCATTGATCGCGCTGATTGCCTCGACAGCAGAGAGAGTGGTCGAAGTAATCACTCCATCAATATCCGGCCGCCGCCGCAGGTTTTCAATGATCTGAGCACCTAGTTGTTTTGATATTCCATTTTGCGAAGGTTCTTCTAAATAGTGTGACCACAATCCAGCACTTTTAGCCGCAATTTGCATACCAGAAATCATATTTTGGGCATAATTTTGAGACAATGGGGGCGCGATTAAGAGTAAGGATTTTCTGCCCCGCTCAGCCAGCATTAGAGAGGCATGGCGCGCAAATTCACAGTTATCAAAATCGAAATATGGATGCTGCTTGGACCATATGGTTCTGCCATGGGTCGCAAAAGGAAAATTACGCTCTAAAAGGTATTTAACCCGAGGGTCTTCTGGCTGAGTTTGGTTGATGATAATCGCATCTGCTGATCGGGTTTCAACAATGTATTTTATCGGCTTCATGGCGTCTTCATCAGGAAAAAACGGAGTGACGATCAAATGATAAGGCGAATCACGCAACGCTCCAGCGATTGACGCAATGATTCTTGAAGAATAGTTCAACCCATCAACCTCAGTGGGCAAAACCAGAGAAATTACATTTGTTTTTCCGGTCCGCAACCGCACGCCAGCACGATTCGGGATATATCCAATCTCATCTGCAACCTGCCGCACGCGGTCTCGTGTGCTTTTTCCAATGTCGCTTGCTCCGCTAAGGGCGCGCGATACCGTTGGTACCGCAAGACCACATATTTTAGCGATGCTTTTTAGAGTAGGCCGGCTACTTTTAAACAGCGGTTTTTCAATACTACCACTGTCTTCAGGTTGCTTTTCGCCCGATTTAGATTCTGACACACGACCACTTTCCTTATTTTATTGTTGTATAAGTTACTTTGCATTTTCTGCTTGTTGAATCAATCTAAATCGTTTTAGGTTGCCTCTATAACGATTTAGTTTATGGGAGGACTATCTGATGAAATTTCTAAAAAGCAGCCTGCTTTCCGCAGCTGCGGTTATCGTAGCAAACCAAGCCAGCGCAGCTGATCTTGAAGTGACACACTGGTGGACATCTGGCGGTGAAGCCGCTGCTGTTGCCGAATTTGCCAAAGCGTTTAACGCAACAGAGCATTCATGGATTGATGGTGCGATCGCCGGTTCCGGTGGTACAGCGCGTCCAATTATTATTTCGCGTATCATTGGCGGCGACCCAATGCACGCAACACAGTTGAACCATGGCCGTCAAGCTGAAGAACTGGTTGAAGCGGGTCTTATGCTTGACCTGTCAGACATTGCCGCCGAAGGTGGCTGGGCTGACGTTGTAAACCCAAGCCGTCTGTTGGACAGCTGCACATTGGACGGTAAAGTTTACTGTGTACCAGTAAACATCCACTCGCCGCAGTGGCTGTGGCTTAGCCATGATGCCTTTGCTAAAGCTGGTTTGGACGTACCAAGCGATTGGTTCGAGTTCGTAGCCGCCGCTCCTGCGCTTCGTGACGCTGGTGTCGTCCCGCTCGCGATGGGTCAGCAGGCTTGGCAGACAGATCTTGCATTTGGCGCGATCCAGGTCGCAGTTGGCGGCACAGATCTTTACCTGGACGTGTTGACAAACAAGAATGCGGACGCTGCTGCAAGCGCAGACATGACAAAAGTATTTGAGGCTTATGCTGATGCACGTCTTCTTTCTGTAGGTTCAAACGTAAATGATTGGAACCAAGCGACTAACCTCGTCATCACAGGTCAGGCCGGCGGCCAAATTCACGGTGACTGGGCGCAGGGTGAATTCCAGGTTGCTAACCAAGTTGCTGGCGAAGACTACAGCTGTCTCCCTGGCTTGGGCGTAAACGAAATCATTGCTACTGGCGGTGATGCATTTTACTTCCCTAAGCAAGATGATCCAGCTATCGAAGCAGCACAAAAAGAGCTTGCTCAGTTGATGATCAGCAAAGAAGTTCAGGTTGCGTTCAACCTTAAGAAAGGCTCTTTGCCAATCCGTGGTGACGTTGATCTATCTGCAGCAAACGACTGCATGAAGAAAGGTCTTTCTATCCTTGCAGCTGGTAACGTTCTGCCAGACGGTGTGAATGCGTTCTCAGCTGACACTGCTGGCCAGATGGCTGACCTTATGGTCGAATTCTGGAACGACACTTCAATCACTGTTGCAGATGCCCAGGCGCGTTATGTCGAGATCATCGCGACAGCGGACTAAATAAATTCTTCCTGCTGGGCTTACGGCACAAATGCCGCGGGCCCAGCAGAATTTTTCCATTACTCGACAATTCTAAGCACCCCATAGATTAGGGGTATTTTGACTTACCCAGTAGAAAACGATGGGAGATAGGATGGCCTTAATTGATGCCGGGCGAACTGGTTCGGGGGCTAAGCGCCCTCTTCGTTTGTTCAAAAATATGACAGCCAAGATTGCAGCGCTACCTATGATTGCTACGGCATTGGTCGTTTTCGTTGGCTGCACTCTTTGGACAATATATCACTCTTTCACACGCTCACGGCTTCTGCCAGCCCCCGAAAAGTGGGTTGGGCTGAAAAACTATGATCGCCTTTGGGGCGAAAATCGCTGGTTAATTTCAATTGAAAATCTGGCAATTTATGGTGCGTGTTCTTTAGTGCTCTCTTTGGTCATCGGATTTGTCCTTGCAGCTCTTCTTGACCGCAAGATCCGGTTTGAAAACACAATCCGAACCATCATTCTTTATCCTTTCGCGCTTTCTTTTGTTGTCACTGGATTAGTTTGGCAATGGCTGTTGAACCCAGGTCTTGGTCTGCAAAATGTTGTTCGTGAATGGGGGTGGACAACGTTCACTTTCGATCCGCTCAATAATGCTGAGATTGTTATCTTTGGCATCCTGATTGCAGGCGTATGGCAGGGTTCAGGTTTTGTTATGGTATTGATGCTTGCCGGAATGCGAGGCATCGATGAAGACGTTTGGAAAGCCAGCCGCGTCGAAGGGATCCCAGCTTGGAAAACCTATCTATTCATCGTCATTCCAATGATGAGACCTGTTTTTGTAACGGCATTGGTGATCATTTCAGCCGGTATTATCAAAGTCTATGATTTGGTCGTCGCCCAAACCAGCGGCGGGCCCGGCATCGCTTCGCAAGTTCCGGCATTATATGTGATTGACAAGATGTTTGGGTCACAAAACCTAGGCCTTGGTTTTGCGGCCTCAACGATGATGCTTCTGAGCGTACTCGTGGTGCTTATCCCATGGGCATACCTCGAATTTGGCGGTAAGAAAAATGACTGATGCGTCTGTAAGCACACTCAAAGGTCCGTCAGGTCCAAAACCTAGAAGAGTTTTCTCTTCAACTAACATCATGATCTACGGCACACTGCTGGTTGTCTGTTTGTACTACCTTTTGCCGCTCTATGTGATGATTGTGACATCACTAAAAGGCATGCCCGAAATTCGGATGGGCAATATCTTTAGCCCACCTGTTGAAGTTACCTATGAGCCATGGGTTAAGGCCTGGGCAGAAGCCTGTACCGGCATTAACTGTGACGGTCTAAGTCGGGGGTTTTGGAACTCGGTTTGGATACTTGTACCGTCGGTTTTTCTTTCCATCGCAATTGCTTCAGTAAATGGCTACGCGCTTGCAAATTGGAAATTCAAAGGATCAGAGGTGTTTTTTACCATTCTGATTTTTGGGGCCTTCATCCCCTATCAGGTCATGATTTATCCAATAGTGATCTTGTTGCGTGAAAGCGGCGATGGGATTACCAACATAATTCGCCTATTTGATAGCGATGCAAGCAAATTTCGGCTCATGGGGTCTGTCTGGGGTTTGGTGATCGTTCACACCATTTTTGGCATGCCAATCCTAACGCTGTTGTTTCGGAACTATTTTACCTCCGTTCCTGAGGAACTTTTCAAGGCAGCTCGTGTTGATGGAGCAGGGTTCTGGGGCATTTACTTTCAGATCATGCTGCCCATGTCTCTGCCAATTTTCGTGGTTGCCATGATTTTGCAGGTTACGGGGATCTGGAATGATTTCTTGTTTGGCGTGATCTACACCAAACCAGATACCTATCCGATGACTGTGCAACTCAATAACATCGTAAACTCCGTCCAAGGTGTTAAGGAATATAATGTGAACATGGCGGCAACCCTTTTGACCGGTCTTGTTCCTCTTGTGATCTACTTCGCTTCTGGAAAACTCTTCGTCCGCGGCATCGCTGCCGGTGCTGTGAAAGGCTAATGAACATGGCAAATTCAGTTGAAATCAAAAACCTTGATCTTAGTTTTGGATCTGTTGCGGTTCTTAAGGACCTAAACCTTGACATCACAGAGGGCGAGTTCCTTGTTCTGCTCGGGTCGTCAGGCTGTGGAAAATCTACCCTGCTGAACTGCATCGCAGGCCTTTTGGAAGTCACCGCTGGACAGCTTTTCATCAAAGGCAAAAACGTCACTTGGGCCGAACCTTCGGATCGCGGCATCGGGATGGTGTTTCAATCCTATGCGCTATATCCGCAGATGACAGTCAAGGGAAACTTATCCTTTGGTCTAAAGAACGCCAAAGTCCCGAAGGCTGAGATTGAGGAGCGGGTGGCCCAAGCTGCTGAAATTTTGCAAATTGAACCGCTCTTGAACCGCAAGCCGAACGCTCTGTCTGGTGGTCAGCGCCAGCGTGTTGCGATCGGTCGCGCCTTGGTTCGGGATGTGGAAGTGTTTTTGTTTGATGAGCCGCTTTCCAATCTAGATGCGAAGCTGCGCGTGGACCTAAGGGTAGAAATTAAGCGGCTTCACCAGCAACTGAAAAATACCATGATCTATGTGACTCATGATCAGATCGAAGCCATGACACTCGCAGATCGTGTTGCAATCATGCGGGACGGTAAAATCATGCAGCTGGGAAGCCCAGCAGAGATTTATGATTTTCCGATGAATAAGTATGTTGCTGACTTTATCGGTTCGCCGTCGATGAATTTCATACAGGGTGAAATCAAAGACCAGTGTTTTACTGTGGGGGACCATAAGATACCTTTGAAAAGTTATCAGGCGAAGGCAACATTGAATGAAGGCCAGAAAGTGTGGGTTGGCATACGACCAGAACATGTGGTGGTGGGCGGTGCTGTTGCAAAAGCAGACCACAAACCCACAGTCACTGCCGATATTGTTGAACCAATGGGCGCAGATACTTTGGTTTGGACCGAATTTGCCGGTCAGCCATTTAGAATCCGGCTTGGTGGTACATTCCCAGTCGCAAGTGGTAAAGAGCTGCCAATCGGGATCAACGCCTCTACAATTTCACTGTTTGATCTGGAATCCGAAGAGAGGCTTTAGTGCAAAATATCGCCCAAGTTAATAACCTTCATGGGACATGTCGCCTTGTCGATGAGCAGGGCAAATACGACGTTCCTTGTGAACTTCCGGGCGATGGTATGACCGTTCTGCGAGATCAGCCGCAGATTCTAACCTTCACCCCTGGAGTTACCAACGAAAATATAGAATTTGTCCTGCGTGACTTATTTTCTGCAACCTATGGAACGTTATGATGGACCGATCAGAGATTAACGAAATTATCTTGGAAAGTGATGCCTTCATCCGGTCGTTTGGTTATCAAATGCCGCCCTTTGCCTATTGGACACCTGCCATGCTTCAAGAGCGGGTTCAAACCGATAGCGCTATGATCCGAGACCATGCGCTTGGGTGGGATATTACTGACTATGGCAAGGGCAGTTTTCGTGATCTTGGGCTCTTTTTATTCACGGTGCGCAATGGCAGCCGCCATAATGTCGAACGCGGCAAAGGAATGCTGTATGCGGAAAAAATCATGGTTTCGCACGAACAGCAGGTGAGCCCAATGCACCGGCACAATTTTAAAACCGAAGATATCATCAACAAAGGTGGCGCCGTATTGGTCCTTGAGCTGTTCAAAGCCTCACCGTCAGGGGACATTGACCAAGACGCCGAAGTGACTGTTCGAACCGATGGATCAGAGCGCAAGCTACCGGCCGGGGCCCATTTAAAGCTGACGCCGGGTGAAAGTGTGACCTTGGAACCCAATTGCTGGCACGCGTTTTGGGGCCAAGACGGTTCAGTACTGATTGGAGAGGTTTCCAACGTTAATGACGATCGCGCAGATAATATTTTTCGAGATCCCATTGGGCGTTTCTCTCAAATTAATGAAAATACAGAGCCCACACACCTTTTGGTTTCGGACTATGACACTTGGTTGAAAGGACCTAACTAATGACTGATTTTTCATACCAGCTATATTCCTCCCGCAATTTTGGGCCGCTTGAGGTGACATTAGAAATGGTTGCCAAATGCGGATATAAGCAGGTCGAGGCTTATGGTGGATTATATGAAGATTTGGACAGGCTTGAAAAAGCTCTCGCTGTCAATTGCTTGAGTATGGCTACAGGGCACTTTGACCTGAACTTGATTGAAAAAACGCCAAACAAAGCAATTGAAATTGCGAAACGTCTAGGAATGACTGCCGTCATCGTACCGTTTCTCAACCCAGGTGATCGCCCAGCTGATGCCAAGGGTTGGACAAGCTTTGCAGACCGACTTTCTGAAGCTGGCAAGCCCATTTTAGATGCAGGTTTAACCTTTGGCTGGCACAATCATGATTTTGAGTTCAATACCCTAGAGGGTGATGAAAAACCATTGGACCTTATTCTACAATCTGAAAATGGCGTTTCACTTGAACTGGATTTGGCCTGGGTGGCAGTTGGAGGCGAAAGCCCAGCTGAATGGGTTAAAAAATACGCCAGTAAATTAGTATCCGTGCATATAAAGGACATTGCGCCAAAGGGCGAATGTGTCTCTGAGGACGGTTGGGCAGATGTTGGCTATGGAACGATGAATTGGTTTGAAATAATGGACGCAGTGCGTGAAACAAAGTGCAGCTATTTTGTCATGGAACATGACAATCCAAGCGATGATGTGCGCTTTGCACAGCGATCAATTGCTGCAGCAAGTAAATTTTGAGAGGCAGATTTATGTCAAAACTCGGTATTGGAATTATAGGCTGCGGAAATATCTCGACGGCGTATTTAACATTGGCGCCTTTGTTTAAAGGCATCGAAGTGCGGGCAGTTGCAGATATAAATCCATCAGCCGCGCAGGAAAAAGCAGACGAGTTTAATTTGCGGGCGCAAAGCGTCGAAGACCTGCTTGGCGCAGATGATATTGATGTTGTTGTCAATTTGACCATACCGGCAGCGCATTTTTCAACCACGAAGACAATTCTTCAGGCGGGCAAACATGCCTATTCTGAAAAGCCCTTGGTTCTGAGTTTGAAAGAGGGCAAAGAGCTTACGGCGCTTGCAGCTGAAAACGGGCTGAGGGTCGGTTCGGCGCCTGATACCTTTCTCGGCGGTGCGCATCAGCAGGCGCGCGCATTGATTGATCAGGGTGCTTTGGGCAACATTGTTGCTGGCACTGCACATGTCATGAGCCACGGTATGGAGCATTGGCATCCAAATCCTGATTTCTTTTTCCTGCCTGGAGCCGGTCCAATGCTGGATATTGGGCCCTATTACGTGACAAATTTGATCCAGTTGATCGGGCCAGTTAAGCGGGTTGCCGCGTTGACAAGCGCGGCAAGTGCGATCCGAACAATCACCTCTGAGCCCCGTAGCGGGGAAACAATACCGGTCAAAACGCCCACTAATATCCACGCCTTGCTTGAATTTGAACAAGGCGCCACAATAACCCTATCAACAAGTTGGGATGTGTGGGCGCACCGGCACGAAAACATGGAATTATATGGTACTGAAGGATCACTTTATGTGCCCGATCCTAATTTTTTCGGTGGCGATGTAGACCTTATCGGAAAAGATGGTGATGTTTTGGAAAAACCTGTTTTCGAGCATCCGTTTTCTGTCCCAAATAAGGACCAGTTAGATGGTAAAATGGCCAATTACCGAGCCGCAGGACTTGCCGATATGGCGCAAGCGATTGCCCAAAACCGGCCGCACCGATGTTCAATGGAAATGGCAGTCCATGCTGTTGACGTGATGACATCGGTATTAAAATCGGGCGAGCAAAAAGAGTTTGTCACCGTCAATACCACGTGCGAGCGGCCAGCCGCCCTTTCACCACAGGATGCAGCAAATTTGTTAGTCGAGGGATGAAAGGGCACTGATGATAAGCAATCCGATCCTTCCCGGATTTAACGCTGATCCGTCGATTTGCCGGGTTGGAACCGATTACTTCATCGCCACATCTACCTTCGAATGGTATCCGGGTGTGCAAATCCACCACTCAACGGATTTGATCCATTGGAAGCTGGCATCAAGACCTTTAAAACGAGCGGCGCAGTTAGACATGCGTGGAAATCCTGATAGCTGTGGGATTTGGGCGCCGTGTCTTTCTTATTCGAATGCAAAATTTTGGCTGGTTTATACTGATGTAAAGCGTCTTGATGGGGCTTTTAAGGATACCCATAACTACCTTGTAACGTGCTCTGATATCGACGGTGACTGGTCAGATCCCATTTATGTAAATTCATCCGGATTTGATCCTTCGCTTTTTCATGATCGCGATGGTCAGAAGTGGTTTTTAAACATGCAATGGAACCATCGGGGCGATGGGACCGGTGGAAACCCGGCACATGCCAGTTTTGATGGTATCCTATTGCAAAGATGGTCGAAATCCGGCGGCCTTACGGGGCCTGCTCATAATATTTTTGCCGGTTCTCCTTTGGGTCTTGTGGAGGCGCCACATTTGTTTTGGCGGGATGGGTATTACTATCTAACCACCGCAGAGGGTGGTACGGGGTATGATCATGCGGTCACAATGGCCCGCTCAAAAGAGATCACCGGACCTTACGAATTACATCCAAATGCGCATCTGATCTGCCATTCTGACGCCCCCAATCACCCCATTCAAAGAACCGGTCACGGGCAGTATGTTGAAACGCCAGATGGTGAATTTTACCATACATTTCTGATGGGTAGGCCGGTTTCTGATGCGAATGGAAAAGGCCGGTTTTGCCCTATGGGCCGCGAAACTGGGATCGAGAAATGCATTTGGAAAGACGGCTGGCTTTATCTCGAACAGGGCACCAACCTGGCGCGTGAAACTGTGCCGCCACCAAAAGCTGCCCAAACCGCAAAATGCGATGTCGGTATTGCGCCAGTATCCCATCGTTTTAGCGCAGGTCTGCCGGATGAATTTCAATGGCTGCGCACGCCGCAGCCTGAGCGCATTTTTCGCACCGGTCCTGATGGGCTAACATTGATCGGGCGTGAAAGCATTGGCAGCTGGTTCGAGCAGGCACTGGTGGCCCGCCGACAAACCGATTTTTGCTACCGGGTCGAAACAACGCTAGCCGCGTTTGATCCCAATAACTACCAGCAGGCGGCGGGGTTAACCACCTATTATAACCGGCATAAATTCCATGCGTTGGTGGTGAGCTATGAGGCGGGCGTCGGTCGGGTCTTAAGCCTAATGTCGTGTAACGGGGAATACCCTGAGGGTGCACTTGAGCTGCCGCTAGCTCAGCCGTTGCCTTTAGCCGATGGACCGGTTGATCTACGCGTTGATGTGGATCATGCTGAACAGCAATTTTACTATCGTCAGGGCGGCGATTGGATTGCCGCCGGCCCACCGCGCGATGCCTCATTGATTTCGGACGAAGCCGGGCGCGGCGAGCACGCCTCATTTACTGGCGCTTTTGTTGGGATGCTGGCCTTTGATACGACAGGGCAAGGCCGCAGTGCTCGGTTTGAACGTTTTGCATACCATGCATCGAATAAAGGAGAGTAACGGTTATATTTGGAAATTTGCGCCCCCAAAACCTCAACCTTTTCGAGCAGGTATAGTTCAATATCATTTGATTTGAGCCTGCCGCGTGAGCAGCACTTTGGATGATACTACGAAAGGAGCCTATACATGCACACTCATACAGCAGAGGAAATTAGTCACCCGACGGGTAAAAACCAAACAATTCAGCTGAAAGACATTCAAAAGAAATTACCACTGCGGATTTTATCACAGGACGATTGGCAGCATTGGATTACCAAAGGGTTTGTCGTTGTTAAAAACGCAATCAGCCGCGCGGCCTGCCAGAGGCTTGAAAACGTCTTGTGGGAATTTGACGAAAAAGATCCAAATGATCCCTCTACATGGTATGCACCGCAGCGCCGCCCACATGTGCGCGCCGAGCTTAACAATGTGGGGATGACAGAAATTTACCATCATCAAACCATGTGGGATAATCGTCAAGCGCAGCGTGTTTATGATGCTTTTGTCGATATCTGGGATCAAGAAGATCTCTGGGTGGCGATTGATCGCGCCAACATTAATCCACCCAAGAAAGTCAAAGTAAATCCGGAAGGATTTATTCATTGGGATGTGGATACCGCCGCGCGACCTCTGCCCATCGGGGTGCAGGGTATTTTATCCATCAAGGAACAGGATATCGAAACCGGCGGTTTTCAGGCGGTTCCCTATCTTTTTGAGTTCTTCGAAGATTGGGTAAAGACCCAGCCAGAGGACCGTAATCCACTGCTGCCCGATATGACCGGTCTCAGCCGTGAAAATGTGACTTTAGATCCGGGCGATTTGCTAATTTTCAACTCGCTTCTAGCCCATGGCGTGCGGCCCAATCATTCCAACGGACGGGTGCGCATGGCGCAGTATTTATCCATGGCCCCGGCTGATCCAGACGATGCGGCAGAGCGGGCCGAGCGGATTAGACTGTGGCGCGAAATTGAACCCCCGAACAGGCCCGATTTTCCCGGCGATCCACGCGATTGGGAAAAAAATCACTACTGCTCTGCCGAGTTGACGCCCCTAGGCCGCAAGCTATTGGGCTTGGATCTTTGGGAAGAGCGTGCAGAACAGTAATGCGTGCTAACCTAAGCGGCAAAAAAGACCCCTCCAGACCTTATGGGTGAGGAAGGTGCTGCCAGACTAATAAGAACAGCCATCGAATTGCTGGCACAGCCTAAATCTATGCGCTCAATAATTGTCGCCACTCGGCGAGCGCAGCGGTACGCCTCAGTTTGAAATGGATGCGTGAATAAAGATGGCGTTCCTGGTTAAAATGGTTCTGGATTAAAGCCTGAATTGAGACGAATTTCTGCAAGGTTTTCGCCCGGCGAAATCTTAGTATCGCCCTTTTTCGTCGCCTGTACGGTAAATGAAAATTATCAGCTCTATTGTTTACCCAGCGCCCCGTTTCTTGCTGGTCAGCATTTACTATGATCATCATCGCTGCGCGATAGGAACTCAGTTTGTCCGTTACAATAATTCTAGGTCGGCCATTGCGTTTCATGGAATTTCTTTTGAATTTCAACGCGGCTTTGCAATCTCGGTGCTTAGCCACATAACTTTCCCGAACTTTACCTTCGTGATCCACTGCCCACCAGAGGTAATGCATCTCTCCATTGATCTTTGCGAAAACCTCGCCCGAGCGCCATTACCAGTCCAAATAAGATCGCATCCGACTGACCCGGTTTCTTCGTATCTCAGCAGCAACCATCGGACCAAATCTATTCCACCAAAGCCGAACTGTTTCAAAGCTGATCTCAATACCACGTTCGTGCAAAAGATCTTCCACGTTACGGAGTGACAGCGGAAAATGTATATACAGCATCACCGCCAAGCGGATGATCTCAGGGCTCGTTTTAAAATACCTGAATGGGGAGCGTTTTATCATACAGCGAGGCTACGAAACCGCCCCGCAGGGCTCAAGCTCGTTTTGTCTGACAGTGCCAATGCAGCTGTTTGAGATGGCTTTAGCGAGACCTAGAGCACCAATGCATCTTTAACGGAACAAACCTACCCTAATTTCTGCGATGGCGCTCAATCTCACTGGCAATTAGGGATTTGTAGAGCTCTCTGATCTGCATCATTATAGGGCGGCTACCATATCCAATCTGCTTGCCATCGATCTCGGCCACCGGAGTTTGCGCGCCAAATGTACCAGTCAAAAACGCTTCGTCTGCGCCGTAGGTCTCGTAGAGCGAGTAGTTCTTTTCAAAGATCGGAATGCCGTTGGAACGACACAGATCAATGACCTTTTGTCGAGTCACCCCGTTCATGCAATAATCGCCTGTCGAAGTCCAAACCTCGCCGCGCCGGACAATGAAAAAGTTACAAGCGTTGGTGGTGTTTACGAAACCATGTGGGTCAAGCATTAAGGCCTCATCAGCACCAGCCTGTTCGGCCTGGAGGCAGGCGATCACACAATTCAGCTTGGAATGACTGTTAAACTTTGGGTCCTGGCTGGTGGGAAGTCCGCGCACTTGCGGCACCGAAGCCAGGCGGATGCCCTGGCCTTGAACGATCTCGGAGGGCTTCGAATGTTCGACAATCGCGACTACCGTGGGACCGGATCGGCTGAGTTTTGGGTGCTGAAACGGTTTAGCTTTACGTCCCCGGGTGATCATCAGGCGGCAATGCGCATCAGTAGTTATGCCATTGGCCTGCGCGGTCTTATCGAGCAGAGCCTTGACATCGTGCGGAGTAAGGCCGGGATCAAGCGAAACCGCTTTGAGCGAATTGAAGAGCCTGTCCATATGCTCGTCAAAAAACGCCCAGACTCCATTATATAGGCGCATTCCTTCCCACATACCGTCGCCCAGCATGAAGCCTGAGTCATAGACCGACACCTTTGCGTCGTTCTTATGAACTAGTTCGCCGTTCACCCAGATAAGAATATCATCGTTACGCGGATCGTCTTGTGCGTCATGGGTGGATTTAACTTCGATGTTCACCGGTCGACCTCCACGCTAGCATAGACGGAATCCAAGCCTTTTTGCATATGTTCGCCGATGTGGTTCAAGATGGCCGCACGATCGTCGCCTCGCATGAGGTCCATGTATTTGTGGTTGGCGTCCATAAAAACGCCCGTGACACCGTGCTGGCGATTGTGGATAGACATGTAGATCCGTACCAAAGGCACTAGCTTTTGCCAATGCGATTTCAGAAGGCCGTGACCGCTGAGTTCGTAGATCCAGGAATGAAAAGCAATCTCGCCATCTATGGCGGTGCTGACATTTTTTGCGGTTCTGGCCTGCTCAAGTAGGCTTAGTCGGCGCTTGAGGACGTCAAGGTCTGCGTCAGTGCGCTTGTCCCAGGCTTCCTCAATCGCGAACCGTTCCAATGTGGTGCGCATCGAGTAGAGTTCTGACAATTCGCGACGCGAGACCGAGCGCACGCGCAAGCCCCTATAGGCTTCTTTGACCAGCAACCCTTCCTCCGTAAGTTGCAGGATGGCTTCGCGCAAGGGCCCCCGACTGATGTTCAAACGGCCAGCCAGATCAGTTTCTGTCAACTTCTCACACGGCGCCAGATCACCCGCCATGATTCTGTCGCGCAGCATGTTACGTACCTGTCCACTGATCGGTATTGGGCGAATTTCGGTCAAAATCATTTGGCTTTCCTATATGACGTGGGGCGGTGTGATCCGCCCCACTGTTCGATTAACGCATGAATATCTGTTCACGCTGGATCGGCGGGCTGTCAGCCGGATCTACGCCGAAGTCCACAAGGAAATCGTCGTACCAACCCTGAATACGTCCCGTCTCGTACCAGTAGTGACTGACAGTATCGAGCCAGTCACGGAAGGTTTTGTCATCCTCACGCCGCATGCCGATATTTACCGGTGCGGTAAAGGCTGGCGTCGGTACCGAGATAACACCCGCGCCCAGTTTCTGTCGCGCCGATAGAAGCGGCGGCAACATCAGCGAGACTGCATCAACCCGGCCCGACTGGAACGCAGCAATCGAGGCAGCGTTGTCCGGGAAACGCTGAATGTCGGCGTCCGGAACCATGCGTGTCAGGAACTGGTCCATCGAAGTGGCCTGCGGAACAGAAAAGCTTGTATCACCCGAGTTCAGACCTGCCCAAGTGGACGCGTCCACACTATCAGCGGCCAAAACCGCTTGCGAAATGTAACCAACGGGATTGGTTGTGAAGTCGATTGTCCGCGCGCGTGATGCGGTTGGAGATAAAAAGTACATAAGGTCGATCTTGTCCGACTGAAGCGCGGCAATCGAAGTTCCCCAGGTTACTTCGACGGTCTCAAGTTCAACCTCAAGCGCCTCAGCCATTTTTTGACCCAGTGTGACGCCAAGTCCGCCGGTCCATTCGCCACTGCTAATATCCTTGGTGAACCAAGGTGGTGCCTGCGTAACACCTATCCGAAGGGTGCCACGTTCTTGGATGGCATCCCAGGTTGATTGCGCCATGGCCCCCACAGTTGAAAGAGCGAGTACAGCTGTCGCCGCGACCACGCTGGCTATAGTTTTGAGCAAGTTCATCATCATTCTCCTTGTTTGTTAACTCAGTTAGGTAGTTTGAAAAGCGAGTGTCCATCGAGGAATTCGCGAACACGCGCCGTCTCTGGCGTTTTTAACACGTTTTGCGGTGCACCCTGTTCCAGGATTTGCCCATCATGCAAAAAGCAAACCTTGTTGGCCACATGATAGGCGAAGCCGATCTCGTGGGTGACGCAGACCATGGTCATGCCGTCTTCGGCCAATTGCCGCATGGTTTTCAGCACCTCCCCCACAAGTTCAGGGTCCAGCGCAGAGGTGACCTCATCGAATAGCATCACGTCAGGATCCATTGCCAAAGCACGCGCAATGGCGACGCGTTGCTTCTGGCCGCCGGAAAGACGTGCGGGATATTCCGGCGCCTTTTCCGCCAGACCCACGCGGGTCAGTTGCGCCATGGCCTTATCCTTGGCTTCGGCTTTTGAACGGCCTAGCACAATCAACTGTCCTTCCATCACGTTTTCCAAAACTGTCATATGAGGGAACAGGTTGAAATGCTGGAAGACCATGCCAATCCTAGTGCGAAGCTTGCACAGGTCAGACTCGCGATACCGCATCCGGCCGCCTTGTTCGGTTCCAACCAAATCACCGTTAAGGCGCACCTGGCCTGACGTAGGTTCTTCCATGAAGTTTATGCAGCGCAGCAGCGTAGACTTGCCGGAGCCACTGGACCCCAGAAGCACCACAGCCTCGCCTTGTGCAACGTCCAAGTCGATGCCCTTGAGCACCTCTAGTTCTATAAACCTTTTGTATAATTTGCGTATTTCGATTGCGTTTGTCACGCGTCGCTCTTTCCGAATCGGCGTTCCAGCATGTAGGTCAATTGCACCAGTGGCAGCAGCACTACAAAGAAAATGAGTGCTACCACGGTGTAAGCCTCAATCGGATTAAATTCGTACGACGCGATCAGCTTGGCTTGTTGCAGCATCTCGGGATAAGCTACGATAGAGGCGAGTGTCGACATCTTGAACACCTCAATGCCCCGCGAGGTCAACGGCGGCAGCATGCGCTTAAGCGCTTGCGGCAGGATCACGCGGCGCATGGTCTGGGCGTAGGACATGCCAATCGCCTTTCCCGCCTCCCACTGCTCTCGCTCGATGGATTGGATGCCGCCGCGAAAAACCTCCGACGAAAAAGCGATGGTGTTCAGCGTGATCCCGAGGATCGCTGCCAGGAAGGGCGAGACCTCAATGCCCGTCAACACGGGCAGTGCGAAGAAGAACCAGATGATCTGCACCAGAACGGGCGTGTTGCGGAAAACCTCGACGTACAGCATCGCCGGATAGCTGACCCAGCGTGACTTCGAGTAGCGCAACATTCCCATGATTAGCCCACCACCGAGCCCCAGAATCGTGCAAATGATAAACAGCTTGACCGTACCCAGAAGGCCTACGGCAAGCACGTTCCAATAGGTGAAGACTGAAGTAAAGTTCCATGTGTATTCCATGGCTACCTCATCGTCCCTTCACCACTTCTGGCGAGGCGATATTCTAGAAGGATCGTGAGTTGCGAGAAGACGAGAATCAGGAAGAAATACATCACCGCGACCATGGTGTAGACCTCGAGCGGACGAAAAGTTTTTGATGCTAATTCATTGGCCTGGAACATTAAATCAGCATAAGAGACGGTTGAAATTAGGGTCGTTGTCTTCAGAAGCTCAATGGAACGCTCAGCAAAAGCGGGGATCATGCGTTTGACCGCTTGCGGCAGTATGATCCGGCGCAGACTTGAGTTTTGCGTCATGCCGATGGCCTTCGCCGCCTCCCACTGGCCCTTGTCTATTGAGTTGATCCCACCTCGGAAGATCTCAGCGAAAAAAGCGGAGGATTGGATCGAAAAGGTCAGAACTGATGCCACAAAGGGCGTCATTTGTGCGCTAATGAGGATCGGCAAGGCGAAAAAGAACCAAAACAGCTGCACAAGCGGTGGTGTCGTTCGAAAGAACTCGATGAAGAATAAGCAGACCTGGCTGAGGACCGGGATCCGCGACATGCGACCGAGCGCCATGCCAAGGCCAAGCGGGATCCCGAAAGCAAGTGCCAGGACAAACACCTGAAGGGTATTCCACAGACCCAACATCAACAGATCCATGTCTGCCAAGGTCGCTGCAAAATCCCATTCGTACACGAGACACCTCCCTTTTGATTGCCGTCGTCATTCAGCTTGACATAAATTTGTTAATTGTCAACAATCTGGAAGAATGGGGGAGATCGTAACGTGGATAGTCCAAACATTCTGTTCATCATGGCAGATCAGATGTCTGCCAAAGCGCTTCCGTTCTATGGCCACCGAATTGTCAAGGCGCCGACGCTGTCACGGCTGGCCCGCGAAGGTGTGGTGTTTGAGAACGCCTACTGCAACTCTCCACTTTGCGGCCCCTCACGGACCTCAATGATGACAGGGCTCCTGCCCTCAAAAGCCGGAGGGTTCGACAATGCGCATGACTTCTCGGCTGCGCTTCCGACTTTTGCACATTATCTGCGCCTCGGCGGATATCTGACATGCTTGTCGGGCAAGATGCACTTCACCGGTCCAGACCAGTTACACGGATACGAGGAGCGATTGACCACCGACATCTATCCCTCTGATTTTGGATGGACTCCAAATTGGTGCGAGCCTGATGCAAAAGTCACATTTCAAGATATGACAAATGTTCTCGAAACCGGCCCATGCCTCCGGTCCTTACAAATCGACTATGACGACGACGTAGCGACAAATGCCTGTGGATGGCTATACGATCGCGCGCGCACTGA
>Ga0213869_10000188_pt1 | contig 49938 bp, 39 predicted proteins | sample PICome_10_FD_160083 | JGI IMG/M metagenome (GOLD analysis project Ga0213869, IMG submission 160083) | Coastal seawater microbial communities near Pivers Island, North Carolina, United States - PICO132 | ecosystem: Environmental > Aquatic > Marine > Coastal | place: USA: North Carolina...
TTCAATGTTAAGCGATGAACTATACCATAATGTACCTTCTGCAAGTGTACCTGTGATTTGTGTTGACTTTGCTTGGTAAGATAATGCTTCCCAAACTGATGCTGATACTGTAGATGCTGTTAAACCAAACACAGCATGATGTGCCGCTGAAGAAATATTCAACTCTTTACCATCTGTCTTAGTAAAACGAATTTTATTTGTACCAATCTTTTCAACTTTAACGTTTGCTGTATTCAATGCCGCATTTGCCTGCATATCCGTAATAACTGCATCAATTGTGGCAGAACTAAATGTTCTTGTCTCACCTTCGATTATGATACTACCAGTAATTGCTGTAGTACTTGGAAGTACACCTGTAGTAATAACTGATGTAGTTGCACCCGAATGGCGTTTTAGATTAAAATGACCAAAGCCATTTGCCGCTGTGTTGTACATAGCATAAACATCACCTAAAGATGTTAATGTCGCTGATGCTAAATCGTCTGAAGCATATGCTGGAGCCTGAACTGCTGTAAATAAACCTGATGTTGAGTTGTAAACATTTAAGTCTACATCTAACCCGCCGCCTGCAGTCGCTAGACGAACATAAACATCGCCGGCTACTAATGCCGCGCCTGCTGAATTTAATGTTGGTGCAAACATTTTAAATTGGAAGTCACTAGAACCAGTGTCGCCTGCTAAAACCCACGCACTTGCAACTTTTTCATAATATGAAACATTTGCAGTAGATGTTACAACTGCAAAATCGCCTGCTTGGCCAAAGTTGTTCGAAGGAGCCGCAAAGCCACCTGAAATCGCTTCTACGTTTCCTGTTCCTGGTGCATCGTGTAAAACTGAAACTGTTTGGGCTGCCCAAGCAGTACCTGACCACTTAAACATTCCGAAATCTGATTTCGAAGTATTGTGCCAATATGTACCGTTAGTGATAACACCTGCTGGTGCTGTACTTGATGCTTCTAGTTCTGACAAATCAACGTCTGCACGAATAATGTATGCGTTGTTTGACACTCCTAGATATTGGTATGCCGCTAATAGTCCGTATTCACTTGTTTCTGAACCTTGAACAACTGAACCGCCAACTTCATAAAATTTTGGTTCGCCGAATGTTTCGACCAACTCTCTCTGAGATGATACTAAGTAGGCAACTCCTGCGTTTGCTGGTTTAGTACCAGACGCGGTTGCACTTCCTGATGCATCTGCTTTGTTACTTGCTGTCGCAATAACTAATAATGGTAGGGTACCTTGCGTGGCTGCCGCATATTGCGACTCGTCACTAACTGTTACTGATACACCCGGTGATACTAATGTAGCCATAGTATTTTCTCCTTGGTTGATTTAATTACTAATAGTAAATATATTTCACTACTACTATTTAGTCAAAAACACGAAAAAACACTGTTTTAAGAGTTAACTACGTAGACAACCTATCCGAAACTTTACTATATAATTTCTCTATAGTATCATTGTTATAAAGTATAAAATTGAACTCGTCATTAGTTCCTATCCATCTCCATTCGCTTTGATGTACATCGGGATAGGTACTTCTCATTAAGTTTGAGCCAGTAGTGTTGTCGAGTATCGCAGTTCCCCACCACTCTGGTAGTTCGCCTCTTCTGACATTCCAAACTTCACCACCTAAATCTTTAATGATTTTTATCTCATTAGCAAATCGTACATCAGGTACAATGTAATTGGTTTGAGGGTTATTGATAATTTCTTGTTTTACTAGACTAACCCAGATGCCATCATAAAAGCCATTACGCATACAATCAGTGCCGAACTCTTGTAGTACAAGTCTAGGAGTAATCTCTCTGCCAGTTTCATTAGTCCAAAAATCATCAACAGTTTCACGCCATTCTCTGCTTTCTACTGTATCACCTTCTAACATAGCACGGTCCCAACCGAATACAGTTGCAACTCCATCTTTAAGTTTATCTGCAAAACTCAACTTAATGTAATTATGTTTTTCGACTAGGGTGTCGGCGACTGTGCCTTTACCTGAACTGATTAGTCCTGTAATACCGATTATCATTTGTTCTTTTCTCATTTTGTAATATTTTATTATATCACAAAAAATGACTGGTTGTCAACCGTTTTCTGAGGTTATATCTCTGGTTTTTAAATCTTTTAGAATGGCATCTTTCATATCATCAGTATAATCAAGCCAATCGAATATTTCGTTCATATGACGTTTACATCCGATACAGAAGTTTTTCTCGTTATACTTGCATATGCTTACACAAGGACTTTTAGTGTTGAGTGGATGAAAAGCCACTGTTAGCCAATCATAACACCTAGTGGTGCTGAACCATCAATGTACAGTTTCAATTCTGTTTCTAATTTCTCTATATCTGCCGCGGCATCTGCTTTTAAGACATCACCGTTTAATGAAACTCCTCCTTGTGCGCCAGGAAGTGTAGCGAATTTAGAACGGGCTTCACCAATCATTTTCTTACAATATGCTAATGAGTAATCTCTCATCCAAGATTTTAAGTAAGGGTCTACTAGTAATTGGTCATCCGGTCTTTCTAAGTAAACGTGAAGAAGAACTGTTTCATCTGCTCTCATTTTTCTTAGAAGTTTAATTTTCTTAGTAGCAGGATTCCAGATAAATTGAATATCAGTTGCCGCAACTCTGTTTAGAGTTTCACGGTACTGAGAGAATAATTCGTATGTTGAAATACCGCCAACATGGTTGTTCATAAAGAAATATGAATTTGCATATGCTAATTCAAATGGGTCCATATCAACACCAGAAGATATGCCGTGTCCGAATGAACGATGATGTATCTTCTTTACTTCTGTTATTTCTTTAGGAAGTGAGTATTCATCTACTTCTTTTTTAAGTATAATAGTATAGAAGTCTTCTTCTACTGCATTCTCTGAGCGTTGTCTAATCTTATCTAAAGCAATATCAATTGCAAGGTCATAGTGTTCTGGGTCTAGTTCGATGTCAACCATACCGTCACCAAGTAACAGTCTAATCTGTTTAATTACATCATTTTTTATCTTATTGCGTTGTTTTGCCATTGTTGACCCTCAAATACATTTACAGTAAACTACTTATAACAGTATTTATCAAAAAACTTTGATAATCAAACTATGGTCATTAAATCTGCCGTTCATTTTAACTTCAACACTATTAATAGCACTGAACTCCTTCTGGAATGAACGTTTTGCTATTTTCTTAAACGTTGCTAACTGGTCGATTGGCTTTCGTAACGTCTTTTGGACGCTGGTATCTGGGTCATACCCTTGAATAGTTGTACCTTTAACACTAAGTCCAGAGCCATCTCTACCCATTCCTGTTGGGTCTACATTCTGAGCGTGGTATACTCCAAGTTTTCTTGTCTTGGAATTATATACTATGGCAATATTTGCCCCTACTAAGTCTGCTGGATTGACACTAATTGATTTTGTTTCTGGATGATGGTCTAAATATTTAAACTTACTGACTTGCTTTTCAGCACTGACTATCTTCTTCTTACGAGGCTTTCTTGTCACTTTGCCCTTTAATACGATATTATCACACGCATCCATAATAGTCTTGTACATCTTAAACTGGTTCTTTATGATATTTTTAGATAAATGCGAATAACCCTCTTTGAGTTGCTCGTGTAAATCTTTTTCAAGTTCATTCATTTTTTTAGTACTAGGAGGATTAACAAGTTCTGCAAAATCATCATATGCTGGCTTGTATATTGATGCGATTATTTTAGCGTGATTTGGTTTAGCCCCAACAATCAATAACATTCTCTGAGGGTCGAAACTGGATAGCATTGTTGTTGTGCCATCGTACTCTTCGACAAATTCATCTATCTCATCTGACATTTCTAACGATTTGTTGAATAGAAGTTGTTGAATAGATGGCTTATACTTTTTGTCTTCTATAGTATTCTCTGCCCTTTGCTCTTCTTTGATTGTTTTGCCATAAGCAACAATTTCTTCTATTTGTTGTTTAACAATATCCGAAGCATCACGCAAAGATGTTGCTGAAACTCCATCTAATGTATCTAAATATTCAGAAATACCGTCATGGTTTTCTGGCATACCTTTTGACAATGCTCTCACATAGCCGGCAAGAGTGCTTTTAGTTCGCCAATCCTCGGCTGCTTTATATGATTTTATATCTTCGTTAGAATAACCATTTGTTTTCATATAGTCAACAACCCAAGGAATAAAATCTTTTGATTTATGATAGTAACTATAGAAGTACGGAGTTCTTCCTCGTTCTCTGTAATACTTCTCTGCTGTCCATGTATCTGAGCCTTCCCAAGTTGGTTCTGTGCCGGTGATTGATTCATCACTAAATGGATTTTTATTTTTTGCTTTGCTTTTTCTCATTGTTTTTGCTGTCACGTTTTGCTCATCTTTACTTTTATATATCAATAATTAATATTACTATACATCACAACGGGCGATTTGTCAAGTTTTCCGTCATTTTTTTAATTTACGGGCTGTTTTAGTGTTCTGGTCAAGTTCTCTAATTCTTTTTAAGATATTGACATCAAGTGCATTTATCAGTAAAGCACTTCTAAAATTCTCACTCTTATTTGGCATCGTACTGTGTAAAGTTCTTGCATTATACATCAGTGCATCGCCAGGATTTGAAACAAATTGAAATCCATCATTAACTAACATCTCATCATAGTCACTCTGATTCTCTTCTATATCTTTATAATAATACATTTCACTGTGTGAGCCGGGAAGAACACAAGTTGCTCCGTTTTCAAGTGTAAACTTATCTAATGGTATTATACATTGTATGCCAAACACTTCATCATTTGATATACGAGCATACTCTTCAAATCTATAAGGAGTATCAATATGTGCCCTAATCTTTGAACTTGCTGGCCTTGTTGTAATACAATCTACTACATGAATATCCCATTCTTTTCCTTGAAAGAAAGTATCAATGTATCTACTTAAGTTATCTACGATGGGCTGCCACATCTCTCTTGGTGGCACTCTAGTCCACCAGACATTGTATTCTCTACCTTTACGATGTTTCCCGTAGTATTCCCCATTTACAGCGTTACCACGATGTATGTTGTCTGGGTTCATTGCCCACATTTTAAACTGTTTAACAGTAAAAGGAGAAATTAACTCTTTTACTGATAAGTATCCTTGATTTTGCATTTATATACCTTCCTAAAACTTTATTTATAATATTCAAATTATATTACTATATTATATGATAAATACAGTAAGAAGTCAAATTATGGAGAAAAATAGTTATGGCAAGACTTAGCCTATGGAATCCTAAAAAGGGTAACGATTATAAATTTGTTGACAAAACAGTCAAAGCACACTTTGACCACGGTGGAACATCTCTTCTAATTCATAAGTATGTTGGCTCACAAGATAAGACTGCCGCAGACTATGACCCTGCAAACCCGGCAATACAAGATTTACTATTCTTAGAAAACCGTGATAGAAAGTATGATGCTGATGTGTATGACCTTAGAGGAGTTTATACTGTATCTGACCAAGATTTTGAATTATCACAGTTCGGCATGTTTCTAGGCAATGACCAACAAGTATTCACTTTACATCTAAACGAAATGGTTAATCAACTAGGTCGTAAAATTATGACTGGTGATGTAATCGAATTGCCTCATATGCGTGAAGATATGATGCTAGAAGGCAACGATGGTGAAGACCCAGATGCAGTCAATCAATATTGGGTTGTACAAGAAGCAACAAAAGACGCAGGCGGCTTTGATGCTGGTTGGTGGCCACATATTTGGCGTGTTCGTTGTAAACAACTACAAGATACACAAGAGTACTCTGATATTCTTGGTACTGGTGAAGAAGCGTCAGATTTGAAGAATATCTTATCAACCTACAATAAAGAACTTCAAATCACTGATGCTGTCGTACAAGAAGCGGCCGATAATGTCCCTGGAAAATACTGGGACTACAGAACAAACAATCTACAGTATGCAACACAGTCAAATCACCCAGATGATGTGGATTATGCCACAGTAGCATACGGAAAAGAATTTCCAAATTCTCCAGCAACGGACTCATATTTCTTAAGAACAGATTATACACCATCGAGGTTATTTCAATATAGAGATAGTAAGTGGTACAGAATTAACGATGATGATGGAGCGTGGGAAGTAGGACACGCATTACATAATCAATTTATTAACAATAGTGGAACAGTAAAATTAGATGACGGAACTACTATTACATCAAAAGTCAATCTGTCAAAAGCAGTGAGACCAAAGGTAGACTAATATGGCACAAAATCATTTCTATGACAATCAGATTCGAAGATACATTCTACAATTTATTAGAATGTTTAGTGGCTTTACAGTTAAAACTGGAAAGAAAATGAATGATGGGACAACTGATTATTATATCAGAGTACCATCCAGATATGGAGATGTGTCTCGTATGGCGGCAACTATTCTCAAAGGTAACTCTGAGAACGTAGTAAACTCTGCACCGTTCATTGCGGCACATGTTCAAAGTTTACAACCAGATAGACAAAGACTACAAGAACCATTTTTCAATGACGCTGTAAGTGTCAATGAAAGAAAATTTGATGATGGTTCAAACTCTTATACAAGTGAACCGGGCAACAAATATAGTGTAAAACGATTAATGCCAGTTCCTTACTTACTGAATATGCAAGTAGACATATGGACTTCGAATACAGACCAAAAATTACAACTACTTGAACAAATCTTAGTATTGTTTAATCCAGCATTAGAAATACAGCACAATGATAATCCAGTAGACTGGACAACTATCACAGTAGTAGAAATGACTGACTTACAATGGACAAGCAGAGGAATACCAGCAGGAATTGAAGACCAGATTGATATCGCAACGATGATATTCCAAATTCCTATTTGGATTAATCCACCTGCACAAGTAACAAGACAAAATGTAGTTAGAAATATTATCAATAATATATACACATACAACGATTTAGACACACTTGATTATGACCCAGATGCATTTGAATTCTTTGCTGACTTAAAAGCACAATCAAGTGTCATTGTGACACCAAACAATTACGCACTGAGAGTTTATAAAAATGCAGGAACAGTAGTATGTAGTCCATATGCAAATGGAAATTACGATGCTAGTATTCCGTGGGCAACTGTTCTTAAAGATTATGGCACTTTAGATAGTGGAGTTTCAAGGCTTAGACTAAAGTATCATGGCGAAGTAGAAGACTTGAATGCGGATGTGATTGGAACACTTGCGACTACTAGTGATGTAACAACATTGGCATTTACAATAGACCCTGCTACTCTACCAACAAACACAGTAACTTCTGTAGATAGAATTATTAATGCCTCTACAGCAAAACCAGGATTTAATAGTGTTCCAAATGTCGCAAATGGACAAAGATATCTAACCTTAGATTCTGCTGATAGTAGTAGTGTTTGGGGAATAGCAATTGATGCCAATGATATTTTAGAATATAACGGAACAGAGTGGGTAAAAAGTTTTGATGCTAGTGCAAATGTTACCCGTGAATATGTAACAAACACAACAACATCTCAGCAGTTTAAGTTTGAGAAAGGCGAATGGACTGACACATATCAAGGAATATATGAAGGTGGATATTGGAGGCTAGAACTAGTAACTACTCCGTAATGAAAGAAAACAGGATAAGAGCATCTGGCGGATGCATAATAGCAAAAGACACAGGCCGTATACTTCTACAACAACGAACATTAAACGGTTCATTTCCTAGAAACTGGGGATTCTTTGGCGGTAAAGTCGAAGATAATGAGAACGTGTCTCAAGCACTATTAAGAGAATTATCTGAAGAAATTGATTTAAATACCGAAAACGATGTTATTAAGATATATCCATTAGACCAATATCACACAAGAAAAGGAGAATTTAGTTACTATTCTTTTGTTATATTAGTTGAAAAAGAATTCATACCCAAAACAAACCATGAAACAGGTGGATACGCTTGGGTCGAAACAAACTATATACCTAAACCGTTGCATCCTGGAACTAGACGCACCCTTTTTCGTAAGAAAAAACTAAAGATTATAAAAGACATTATATCGTCACTTTGATATTATCAGATTCATCCTAAATACTAGTATAAGAGAGAGGGTTTGGAGGAGATATAGTGAATCATCATATCATAAACTTAGAAAAACAAAGATTTATCCGCGACTGTAAGCAAGTTCTTAAGGGTGAAAGAGTGACGGACAGCCTACGAAGAACAATAGTTCATTCAAGTCCTGGACATGTAGAATATCTAAAAAGAGATTTAGATGTTACCGAAGCACGTCTTGTAGACATAGTAATCGCTAAAGTGAAAGAAGAATCAAAGAAGGCTCTATCAGCAAGTAGCCAACGAATCAATATATTGGCTATAAGTGTACTTGAGAACCTAGCGACTGAAAGTCAGGACTTTGCTATCGAAGAAATTATGAAAAGATACAGGGAAAGTATTAATCCAGTAAAGGCATTGTATTATGACTTACAAGAAATTATGTTTCTATACGATAGCAAACCAAAAAACAAACATCATCAGTTTCTTATCAATAAATTTAACAATATAGAATCATTTGAGAAAATATTCGAAGCAATTAACAGAGACATCTCTGACTTAAATGAATGTAAACAGAGAGTCAATAAATTAAAATCTGAACATAACTACCCAAACACTACTGAGCATCTAAAAAGAATAGTAGATTTATATAATGAAATGGTTCAGTGGAAAACACTGTTCGAAAAGTTTCCTGAGTGGATAGAAGATAATTCATTACCTACTGAGCCGAAAGGAAACACCATCTGCTCAACTATCAAAAAAATATTCAAATAATTAAAAAAAGTTGTTGACAAAGCGAATCACTTGTGCTATATTAGTATTATAAGTAGCAAAAGTCTAATTAACTTTTGTTAATAGTGCAAGGAAGAGGCTCCTACCAAAAGAGTCGAACTTGACTAACCAGGGGTGGTACCCAGGCTTTATCTGGAAAACAGAGGGAGTCACATCGAAGTCACTTTCGGGGTTAGGTTGTACGGTTTAGAAATGGTATTTCGGTCCGTATTTGTAGGTGTACCCAAGTCCTACCTATTTTACTTACATAAAAAAAGGGAGCCTTTCGGTTCCCTTTTTCATTTTAAATCTTAATAAAATAATTAAAGTATATCTGACATAGCAAATTCTACATTTGAAGTGCTTAATGCAACACTATCAATTGTTATTCCGTGAAGAAGTTCTTTCAAAACAGCAATATTATCACCGCTACGTTCAAAAACATCTGCGTGTTCTACTGCGAATTTAAAAACAAATCCTGCACCTGTCAAAGTCGGAGCAAGTCCGGTTAATGTGACTGATAAAGGAGCATTCATAATTGTAGGTTGTGCTACCAATGATATAATATTAACTACATCATCTAAATTTTGTTGTGTCTGGTCTAATATATCACCAGTTGCAGTAATATCCAATGTCTTTATATACATTGTATAAAAGTTAATATTACCTGTTAAATTTTCACTTGCCGATGCGGCACCATTCTGTCTTGCCATAATAGTATCTCCGTACTCTTGTTAATAGTATTTATCTAAATTTACAGTATAATTAAACTGTATCACTATTACTTACAAGACCTCTGTCTAATGTATATGATGCTGTATCAGTGTCAGTGATAGAACCATAGTTCGCATTAAAGACTTCAGTATCAGTAATTAAACCATTGTCTCTGGAATCATTTGATGGAGTCATTCCGCCAAGTTTAACCCAAGATGCACCATTGTAACCTTCAAAAGCATCTATATCAGAATTGAAACGCATCATACCAACAACGCCTGTACCTGGTCTTTGTGCCGTTGTGCCAACTGGCATAACGATAGCACCCGTACTTATAATATTTACATTACCACTTCCATGTGGTGCTATCTCAATATCGCCATTTAATGTTGATGTTATCTTATTGCCATTTACATCAAAATCTCCACCTAGTTTCGGTGACTTATCTTCTTCTAGGGTAATAACGTCATCTGAGTCTGTTTCTTCATTACCACTTGAATCGTACTTACGTGATTTCATTTTACCCGATGTGGAATCACGTTCAATTTTAATTTTCTTACCGTCAGTATCAAATAGTTCAATCGCCGCGGCTTTTATTGTTTTTCTAACATCACTTGAGTCTTTGATGTCTAAGTTGCCATCACTATCTTTAGAAAGTTTTGTACCACCAATATCAACTGTGCTACCAGCAAGATAGATATCATTGAATCTCATTGTAGAAGAGCCAATATCATATGTTTCGGTAGTATCTGGTAATATATTTCCTGAGAATGTATGTGTTGTGCCTTGTCTTCTAAACACTCTAGTCATATCATTTGCAGTATAGCCAGTATCTACAGATGATTGTTCACTGTTTTGTGTACTATTAACTGAAACATTACTTAATAAAGAACTAGTTCTTGGAATGACATCCATGTCAACTGTTACTGTTCCATAGATTCTTGATAATACTTTAAATGCAAAAATAAATCCTGATGTTGTTGTTTCTTTTGTCCATAACTGTGGGTCAATATACCTAGCGCCATTATATTCTTCTGAATACTCTACAGTCCAACTTAAATCTGGTAATGGGTCACCACTTCTAAGTGCGGCATTGAAATTTACTATATGTGTTTCGCCAGCATTTTGTGCCGTAATTCGACCAATAATTTGATAGTTTTCACTATTGCCTGCTGGAATAATAGTAACAACTTTTTGATATTCATTTGGGTCAAAGTATGAGCCACTAGATGCACCCGTGTACATCTGATTGAATTTCATCATATTTGAAGTATTATATCTAACTTCTGTAAAATATGGACTACTTGTGCCTGTGCCAAACACAGGAGCATTTAAATTAGGTGCTGTGAATGTTTTATTTGTAAGTGTTTCTGTTCCTGTTAAAGAAACGAAATCATCACCTTGCATCGCAGTATTAAATTCTGTAAGTGTACCTGAAAGCGTATTAGAATCTAAATCAATTGATTTATTAGTTAATGTATCTGTTGTTGCTTTACCAACTAACGTATCTGTTGCATTCGGTATTGTTACCGTTCTGTCTGCTGTCGGGTCGACAACTGTTAAAGTTGTTTCGTAATCATTTGAAGTAGAACCTTCAAACTTTAAAGTATTTTGAACTTGTATCTCTGTTGAGTTTACTGTAGTAGTTGTACCTTGAACTGTTAAGTCGCCAGTTACAGTTAAATCGGAAGCAGTTGTGATTCCAGACCAAGCGTTTGATACACGAAACTTTACCGTGTTGTTTGACGTGTCAAACCAAACATCGTTTGCGTTTATAGTATATGTACTACTCGGGTCTGCATCTCCTTGATAGAAGGTGGTTCCAGATTTTCCAATTTTAAAGTAAGGGACACTGGTCCCTCTTGCATTAATCGTTACAGCCATTATCGTTCCTCAACGTTCGTTTTATCATGTCAGTCTTAATAAATTAAGTCTGTCGTTAAAGATTTTAGTTCTGTAAGTATTTATCTAATATGCTAATATTACTCGGTTAACACTTTGGCTATAGACGTAAAAAGGGGAACACGAAGTCCCCCTTTCTATTATCACCATGATGGTAATAGTTATTACAGTTTACTCACAAATTAGATTTGCTTGTATTCCGCAGTAACAATTATCGCACCAGTTGTTGGTGAAGCAGATGAACCACCATTCTGTAAAGTACCAGTAATAGTTGCACCACCTGTTGTTGCAAGTTCAAAACCTAAATCAACAATATATAAACCGCCCTCAGAAAGGTCAGCATCAGTTGTTGTCATTAGAGTATTTGTACCGTCAGAAACGACTAACTCGTCACATCCAACAAACGCAGTAGTAACTTTTGCAGAGATACGACTTACATAGTAAGACTTTCCTGAAATGTTAGCCATTGTGCCGATTGTAAATGAAGATGAACCGTTAGCAGTAAATGCCACACGTCTAGTACCTGAAGAACCTGAAGTTGCCGATTTATCGTCAACATAGTCCTTAGTTGCTAGGGCAGAATCTGCCGCAGATGACATATCATAGCCATTTGGTGCAAGTAGAATACCTGAACCTTTTGGAGCCAATGTCATGTTGACGTTTGTACCACCAGCCATTGCTAGTTCTACACCGCCAGTTCCGTTAGTCACTGTTAAAGAGTCAGTTGCACTTGCAGTCTCTACGAAAGTAGCGATTGCTGTGTCATCTGCACCTTTAATTTGAACGTTTCCGTCTGCTGAGCCACCGTTACCGCCTTTAATGACAACTGAACCTGAAGCGTTACCGCCAGTTCCATTACCACCTTTAACGATTAAGTCACCAGCACCACCACCAGAAGCATCACCACCAGATACTGTTAAGTCTGTATCGTCTTCACCTTGAATTAAGGCTTCGCCAGATTGACCAACAATAAATACATCACCGCCACCTTGGCCTTGTAGATACATATCTACAGCACCAGATGCCGCCGCGTTTTTGGCTGTTAGAGTTACTTTACCAGTAGCATTAGTAATTGCAACATATTCACCAGAACCTGAAGTAACGCCTGAACCGTCAATGGCCATAACACCAGTTGAATTACGTAGTTGACCTACATATTCCATACCTAGTGCTGAACCATCAGAAGTCATAACTTTATTATCAGAACCCGCTGATGTGATACCTGTACCACCATTCGCTATAGGAAGAGTGCCAGTTACGTCAGCAGTTAAATCTGCTTTAGCGTAACCAAGAGTACCGTTTGCCGCAACTTTAAGTACAGTTGAGTTAGAACCTTTAGCAAGTTCTGTAACTGCACCTGAACCGTCCATTGTCATCATTGAAGAAGCCGCAAAACCTGAAGTATCAGTATGCGTACCACCCATTGATAATGGAAGTTCGTTTGTTAGAGCGATTTCAGAAACAGTTAGGTCGTTAATATGTAAGTCAGCCTTAGCCGCGCCTACATTAAGTTCCCACTTGTCTGAAGTTTCGTTCCAGTTTAGTGCCGCATTGTCAGATGAACCACGCTCTATAACAACACCACCGTCCTGTGAAGGAACACCAGTTTCGTTTGAGTTAAGAACGATTTCGTTATCTTCAATGTTCACTGTTTCAGATAGAGTAGTTGTAACTGAACCTGAAACTGTTAGGTTACCACTTACTGAAGCATTACCTGTTACAGATAATGATGCTAAAGTAGAAGCACCTGCATCTAGTGTGTTAGCGCCGAAGTCACCATTTACACCAAATGTTGCAGTAGTGTCTGACAATGTTAACTTCGTAGAAGTTGCATTATCATCAATACCAGTTGACGCAAAGTCAGAGATAGTTCCACTATGAACTTTATCACCAGAAATCTGGTTATTAGCCAAAGTTAGAGCGTCTGCTGAAGAAACGTCTAATGTTTTACCCGCACCGACAGTAATGTCATATGCAGATATTGTTGTACCAGCGGCACCAGCCAATGAAGCACTAGAAATAGTACCACCGTGGACGGCATTACCAGAAACTGAATCAGTACCTAGTGTTAGGGTCTGACCTGACAAGTCAACATCAGTACCGGAGATTGAACCGCCAGTAATAGTTGCATTGCCTGAGTTTAGGTTTGTCGCTGTTGCTGTTGTCAATGACGCTGTACCACCAGTAATAGCCGCACTTGCAGTGGACAAAGTACTAAATGTACCAGCCGCTGATGTGTTACCACCAATAGTTGTGGCATCAATCGCACCACCATCAAAATCAACATTAGATGAAGTCAAGTCTGAACCTGAAATCGCACCGCCTGTGATTGTAACATTTGCTGAAGTCAACGCTGAGAAAGTACCAGCCGCTGAAGTATTAGCACCAATGATTGCTCCGTCTACTGCACCACCGTTTACATCAATAGATGTAAATGTAGAAGTACCAGTTGAAGTTACATCACCACTTAAGTCACCAGTTACATCACCAGTTACTGCACCAGTGTGAACACCGGCAGAGTTACCTGTTAAGTTACCAGTTACATTACCAGTTACTGCACCAGTTAAATCACCAGAGAAACCACCAGAAGCAGATACAGTTGTACCTGAAACTGCGCCAGTATGTGTACCAGCAGAATCACCAGTTAAGTCACCAGTTACATTACCTGTTACGTTACCAGTTACTGCACCTGTATGAACACCAGCAGTGTTACCAGTTACATTACCAGTTACATTACCAGTTAAGTTACCAGTTACATCACCAGTTACATCACCAGTTAGGTCACCAGTTACATCACCCGTAAGTGTTGAAACTTTTAAGTCACCATATGAAGCACCAACTTTTAGTTCGAACTCATCTGTTGTCTCATTCCAGTTGATAAGTGCATCATCCGCTGTACCACGGTCGATAGAAATACCTGCTGAACCTTCAGTTACACCAGCACCAGACTCACCATTGTTTAAAACAATTGTGTTGTCTTCGATAGTAGTGTTAGTTGAAGAGATTGATGTTACAGAACCGTTAACTGTTAAGTCACCAGTAACTGTTACTGCACCGGCGAAAGTTGCAGACTCATCAGCCGCTAAAGTTAGGACTGTTTGGTCAGCATTATCGTCAATACCAGTTGAAGCGAAGTTAGAAATTGTTCCGCCATCTATTGAATCACCAGATACTGAATCCGCTGTCAAAGTCAAAGTTTGACCTGACAAGTCGATTGAAGTACCAGAGATTGAACCACCTGTGATAGAAGCACTCGCTGTTGTCATTGTTGAGAAAGTACCAGCCGCTGATGTGTTAGCACCAATGATTGTTCCATCTACTGCACCGCCGTTAATATCAGCAGTACCAATTGTCGCAGTTGTTAGGTTTGAAGTTCCAGTTGCTGTTACACCAGCATCTTTCATTACAACGCCGTCAACTGTAACACCAGCCGCGCCAACTCTTTCACTGATTGTATCAGTAATAATTGATGTAGTGGCCGTTACTGAACCAGTTACACCAACATCACCAGTAACATCCATTGGAGCATTAACCGCAATGTTTGAACCAGAGTAGTTGTCTAGTACATCTGTTTTGATTGTACCTGTAGCATCTACGTTTGTAAATGTACCTGCCGCTGCCACATTAGCACCAATAGTTGTACCATCAATAGCACCACCATTAACATCAACTGAGTCAGAAGTCATAGTTGTAAACGAGCCAGCCGCACTTGTGGTTGCACCGACAGTCACACCGTCCATATTACCAGATGAAGCGTCAATATCAACTACACCATCAACGTCTAGTGTTTTACCAGCCGCAACAGTAATATCAAAACCAGAGATAGTCTTGCCTGCGCCACCTGAAAGGTTCGCTGAGTCAATTGTACCACCAGAAATTTTATCACCATTGATTTGGTCGTTTGCTAGAGTTAAAGTACCACTTGATAAATCTACTGAACCGCCAGTAATTGCAACGTTATTCGCTGCCTGTGTAGCCATTGAGCCCAAACCTAAGTTTGAACGAGCAGTAATTTTACCACCGGCATCAGATGCATCAACACCTAAACCGCCGTTTGCTAATGGTAAAGCACCAGTAACTGCGTCTGAAGATGTCAAGTTAACCGCGCCATAAGCCACGCCACCTGAACCGTCTGAACGAAGTACTTGACCAGTAGTCGTAGTACCTTTAACAGTTAGATTGTCTGAACCATCAATTTTCACATAAGTATCGTCAACATTAACAGACATTGCATTACCGGCTTTAGATAAGCCTGCACCTGCTGTTAACTGACCAGTACCTGTGAATTGTGTAAAGGCAATTGAAGTTGTATCAACAACGATTGTACCGTCAGTTGAACATACAAAGCCTTGGTCTGAGTTTACAGTACCTTCTTCAACAAAGAAGAATGCACCAACAAATTCAGCGGCACCGTCCATATCAGTTGCACGAGTCATTGCTGACGCCGCACCATTGTATACGTAGATACCGTTTTCAGCCGCTGAGGACTGGTTTTTTAGTAGAACACGGTCATTTGATGCCATAGTTACGCCATCAATTGTTGTGCCCGGTCCACTTAAAGTTACGTCTGCTGTTGAAGCCGCACGAACTGACTGTTTAACGTCAAGTCCTGAAGCAACTGAGTCAACATAACTCTTGTTTGCCGCATGGTTGTCCGAAGTTGGAGTTGCGACATTCATGTTACCTAAAGTAGAACCATCAGTTGTTACTTTGAAAAGGGAATTTCCCGAATCATATACAACACGACCGCCCGACTTACCGAACTGAACATCAGCACCTATACCACGGATACCAAAGTTTTTAATATCAGCCATTATTATCTCCTATAATTAGCCATTGTTATTGATTACTCCATAGACCATTCCATGAAATAATATACATAACGTTTATTTTACTTATTTTTATTTTTTATACATCGGAAGGATTCTCAATGTACTGCACGGAAAAGTCTCATGCATTTGATTAGTCGGAAGATATCTCAACTATCGTAAGTGTTTTTCTTTATCACTTACATATCTATTTATACAATTTATAAAAAAAGATATGTTTATACATAAAAAAAGCCCTCATAAAGAGGGCTTTTTCACTTAATTAAAAGTTTTATTAGTTAGTGAAAGTACAAACTGCTGAAAGAGCCTGTCCTAAAACTTCTGCCGCGTATGCTGATGCATCTGGTCCACCTTGAATTGCGAAGTGCATTACACCTGCTAGTGCGCCGTCGATACCTACAACTGTGTGACCTGCATTTTGTAATGCTGCCGAAATTGCGTCTAATGCCGCTTGGTTAGCCACTGCCGCGTCTGAATCAAGAATTGTAGTAATTGAACCTAAACCGTTACCTACTGTTGCTTTTGCTGCCATGTTATATTCTCCTTTAAGAGTGTTAATTTAAACTCAGAGATAATATCTCTTTGTCTTTTCTGTTAGAGTTTCATAACCCTACACTCTTATTTATCAAAAAGTGAGTTTTATTAAGATGTTTGTTAATGATTTGGTAATAAAAAAGGGAACCCTAAGATTCCCTTTTTCGTTGTTTATTTTCAGTAAACTAGATAATTACTTACCTACTTTAACTTCAACATAACCTTCGCCATCAGTAGTCTTGTCTTCAATAGCAATACCAACATATGCTGTCATACGTGGGTCTACTGTTGATTCTGTCCATACTGTAGCAGTACCTGAAATATCAGATGCTACTAGGATGTCGCCTTTAGAAACTGTTCCAACAACTTTACATGGTACACGACCCTGTAGAGCGATGAAAGGATGAGTTTCTGAGTTACCAGCCGCATCGTTCATTGCGAATGCTGGCTTAGTAGAAACTACACCTGCAATCTTAGTTGAACCATAACCTACTGCTGAAGTAACTTCTGCTTCACCACCAAATGACATTACTGTACCTTCTTCATATGTTGCGTCAGCCGCATATCTTTCTGCAAGGTCGGCATATTTTGCATATGTCGCCGTACCGTTGAAGTTAGTAAATGTTGCGTCACCGCCACCAGTGATGTCGTTACCACCCATTGCGATGTTACCAGACATTGTACCACCTGCTAGTGCTAGTTTAGTAGCAATAGAGTTAGTAACTGTTGTGCTAAAGTTTTCGTCATCACCTAAGGCTGCCGCTAATTCGTTCAGCGTATTCATTGCCGCTGGTGAACTATCAACTAATGCCGCAATTTCTGTATCTGCGTATGCTTTTGCATCTACTTCTGCCGTATCTGCATATGATTGATATGCTGATGTAATTGCAGTTTCACGTGCATCTGTATATGCTTTAACAGATTGTTGTGTAGGAACTTTAGTAGCACTATCTGAAGCCATGTTGTCTTCATCAATAACAAACGACATTGCCGCTGTTGTTGAATCTGATTCCATAACTGCACCGGCTGCCGCTACGTTAGTAGCATCAGTAACATCTGCTGTAGACTCGATAGCGTCTAATTTGCTATGGTCTGCATCAGTGAATACATTTGAGTCCGTTGCCGCTTCAACTGCCGCTCTGATTTCTGCATCAGTTTGGTCTGCTGTCGCACTTGCTTCGATACCATCTAGTTTAGAATGGTCTGCTGTTGTAAAGTTTTCGTCAGTTTGACTTGCTACAACAAAGTCTAAAGTACCATCAGCGTCATCATAAGTTACAGCAATACCTGTTTCAGTATTACCAGTAATCATTGCGCCAACAATATCTTGGACTGTTTCATCATTCATAGTGAATGACATAACACCAGTTGTTGAGTTGTAACTTAGCGAACCAGCGCCTGAAATTGCCGCTCTTGCTAATGTAGTTACTTCTGCGTCAGTTCTTTCTGTGAAAGATACAACGCCACCAGAATAACCCAAGTCGCCACTTACTGAGATAGCACCTTGTGCCAAAGCGTTAGTGAAGAACTTATTTGAGCCTTCTGTTAAGTCATCAGTGTCATGGTTAGCAATTGAAGATACTGTACCAGTTACGTCACCAGTTAAGTCACCTTCGAATGTTGCCGCTACAAATGTTTGTGAACCTACTGTCCACTTGTCACTTGTTTCGTCCCATAGTAACTGAACGTTTAATGAATCACCACGCTCAACATCAATACCAGCATTCTCTGAAGGAGTACCTGTAGTATCGTAGTTAAGAGCAATAATGTTATCACCAATTTCGACATTTGTTGAGTTTACTGTAGTTGTTGTACCAGAAACTGTTAAGTTACCGCCGACAGTTACGTTACTTGAGAATGCACCAGTAGAAAACGAGCCAGCATTAGAGCCGCCTGTTACTGCTGAAGCAGACGTTGAATCAACGTATGCTTTGTTTGCCGCATCAGTACTAGAAACCGGAGTTGCTAGTTCTTTAATCAAGTTAGAGTTCATGTCCATGTGGTCACCAATTTGTAGGTCACCAGATGTTGCGTTAATCTCACCAGTAACTGAAATACCATTACCTGAAATTAGTTTTAGAGTACCTGTTCCACTTGTAGTGAACTTAAGGTCTTCGTTTGTGTCCGTTGTGATGTTAATCGAACCGGAATCATCTTCAATAACTTTTTTACCGTTAATGTATAATGAGCCTGGGCCAATATAAACATCTCTCCACATTTTTGTAGTTGAACCTAAGTCGTAAGTCACGTTTGCACTTGGCAAAATGTGACCAGTCATTGTTAGGTTTCCACCCATAGTTGTGGTAGATGTAACGGCTAGTGTTCCGCCAACTGTTACGTTACTTGAGAACGCACCCGTTGATGATGATACTGCGGCACCTTCTAGTGCCAGGGCGTATCCACCCGCTGTTGAACCATCGTGTACTACAACTGTCTTCTTAGTTGTATCTACAGTAACCTCACCCACTAAACCCGTGAATGAATTATGTTCTGTTGTTGTACCGCGACGGAATTGGATTGCATATGCTGCCATTTATTTCTCCCGTTTTATATTTTATAAAATATTCATTTAAAGAGTGTTTCCACTCCCTCAGTTAGTCTGAAGGACTAACCTAGTAGAAAATTTAATACCTCCATCTAATTGCATATATGAATTCTCATAGAATTAATTTCGACATCTGATATAATAAGGATGTTCTTTCTCCTACTTGATGCTGAAAGGTCCTTCACCTCTTTCGGCATTTGTTCGCAACAGTAAAACTGTTACAATAGTATTTATCGGATTAGTTAAAAAAGCAATACTTACAGTTAATAAAAGAATATTACAGAATTACAACTTCTATAACTTTTTTACCTGCTGTCAAGTCTGTTTCGATTGATTTGGCAAACACTGAACGACCTGTGTCATTTTTGCCAACACTTTGTGCAAAGCCTGGCTCATTGTCTGCTGTTACGATTAAGTCACCCTTAGATACTGGACCAATTATCTGACACGGGACTCTTCCTCTTAATGCTACATAAGGATGTGTTTGTGAATTGCCTGCATCTGCATTTAACTTAAGTGCTGGATTAGTTGAGATTACGCCAGCAACTGAAACATCTTGTGCTTCTGTTGTTGTAGTAACTTCTGCTTCACCGCCAAACACTACAACTGTTCCTGCTTCATATATTCCATCGGCCGCATATCTTTCTGCTAAGTCGGCATATGTTGCATGTACCGAATGTCCATATATGTTTGCGTATTTTTTAGTAGTGCTACCTAGGTTATAAGTGTTGTCAGTTGCTGGAATTATATTTCCCGTAATGTCTGTTGATGTGTTTGTATCAGTACTGCTAATAGTAAAGTTAGGATATGTTCCTGTAATCGTTGTTGCACCAGAACCTGTTAATGATACTGTTTGGTCTGGAGAATAGTTACTTGCGTGAATTGTTCCCGCACTCGCTTGTGTCCAATCAATGTGTTCATTTGCTACAAATCCTGATAAACTGTCATGGTTTAGTGCCGAAATTGCGTTAGTCAATTCAGTATCAGTAGCCATTGCGTTTTCAATTTCTACTAATGTATCAAAGGCCGCTGATGCTCCGCCAACTAATGCATCAATTTTTAATTGTGCCCTAATGTCTGCTCTTGCATCTGCTCTTGCATCTGTGTAGTATAAGTTTGTTCCTTCACTTAAGTTAGTTGTTGATTTTGTTGCTAATCTGTTATCAAAATCTGAAGTGAATGTTGTGTAAACTGTATCTGTATCGGTGTAATTACTTGCGTGTATAGTTCCCGCACTTGCTGTTGTCCAATCAATGTGTTCGTCTGCTACGAAACCAGTTAAGTCATCGTGTGTGAAGTCTGAACTTACATAGGTTGTATCAGTGTCGTTAGCCCAAACTAAATCGCCAGAGCCATCAGTCTTCATTACTTGATTTGCTGTTCCGTCTGCCGCTGGGAATTTGTAAATTAATGCACCGACATTGTTCATCAATCGTAGTCTTCCGTCTGTTGCTGAACCCACTGCGATAGATACCTCGTTTCCAGTGCCTGAGTTACCAGTTAATACAACTGGAACATCAGTTATAGTTGATGCTGAAAGATATGAAGTTCCGTCAATCGTAATCGTTGTTAATCCAGAAAGTATAGATTTATTAGTAGGTTCATCATAGATGAAAGTTCCGACCACTTCGCCAGTAGATAATCCCGCGGTGAAGTTTAAGTCACCCATTGCGAATATATCATTAGAAGACGATGTTAAAGAGAAACTTTCTGCCGTCATAGTAATACCAGTTTCAGAGAATGTAGAAGTACCCCATTCAAAAATTGCTGTTTGGGCTGATGCCGCTATTACATCAATGACATCTCCTGCACTCACATCATGTGTCCAGAAAACAATTTTATAACTTGTGCCACCTAAACTAGTAACTGTCACATGGTCTTTATCGATATAAAAACCGTTAGCATCTCTAAGTTGAATAGTAGAACTACTAAGTGCGGTAGCACTCGTTACTGTCATTTCGCCATAGGCGTATTGCTTAAAGTAAATATCAGCGTCAAGTGAGTTTATTGGAAATGTTGCGTCTGTTGGTAATGTAAATGTATATTCGTCTGTTGGCGGAGAATAAACAATAACCATATTGTTTTGTTCTGCACTATCAGATACATCTCTCCAAACAAAATTACTAGATGTTGCTGCCGCACCAAAATAAGTTAATGATATCTCGCCTTTAAATGCTAGATTAGTTATTTCAGTACTTGAAAGTGTTATATAACTGCTTACCGCATTTGCGACATCTGCCTGTGTATTAACTGTAACTGTAGTGTTAGATAAATTTGTCTCAGTTGATGCACCCACTGTACCTTGTGCTGTTACTGGCGTTAATGTGGTTGTTAATGAAACTGTTGGGTCAGTTGTAGTAAGGTCAAATGTATTTAAATCTAAAGTACCACCTAACTGCGGTGATGTATCTTCTACAAGATTGTTTATTGAAACTGCTTGTGTTCTAGCATCAGTATAATATAAGTTTGTTGTACCTTCTGATAAATCATCTGTATCTTTGGCAGTGAATGCTGTGTTGAAATCTGCTTGACTAAAACTTTCTCCTGGAACAAAGTTACTACCATTCCATATGATAGTTTGACCTGTTGTAGGAGCCGCTGTGGTAGTATCTACATCATTTAATGCGTCTATACTATGATTGGCAAGACTGCTTGTAGTAGTTGGAGTGCCCGTAAAATTATTATAATCTAAGTAATATGACCCTGTTTGGCCATCTAATGTTTCTATAAAATTAGAGTCTGCTTGTAGTTGGGCATATCTTGCATCAACTCTCGCTTGAGTATAATAAAGATTACTTGTGCCTTCTGTTAAATCATCTGTATCGTGGTTAGCGATACTAGTAACTGTACCGGTTACTGCTCCTGATATCGTAGTTGCGTTTAAAGTTGTGAAAGTACCAGCGGCAGGTGTAGTTGCGCCGATTACTGTAGCGTCTATATTTCCTGGACCATTGATATCTATGTCTGCAAATGTTGATAGACCCATAGAGGTAACATTACCAGATAAATCACCAGTAAATGCACCAATCACATTAGTTGTAGTAATTACATTTGCTACAAGGTCTGCACTTGCAGAGCCAACTTTTAATTCGAATTTGTCGGCAGTTTCATTCCAAAGAATAGATGCGTTATCACTTGTTCCTCTTTCAATTTCGATACCACCATTTTCTGTTGGTGTACCGGTTACATTTGAATTGACGAGGAGTATATTGTCAGCAATCGTTACAGTTTCGGACTCTACTACAGTTTGAGTTCCGGAAACAGTCAGATTACCATCAATTTTTAGTGTACCATTTTTAGGTTTGATTACGGCATTACTTGCGCCGTTATCTAAAATTAATGTTTCGCCTTTGAGAAATAATTTATCACCAAATTTAATCTGTTCTGCCATTGTATTCTTCCAAAAAAATAAACTTTATAATGTTAATTGTATTTATCTTTATAGCAGGCAAACGGGCAATAAAAAAGCCACCCGAAGGTGGCTTTCTATATTCAATTTATAATATAATAAAATATTATAGGAATGAAAGGTTTGACATAGCAATTTTTGAAACATAGTCAGCCGCATTACCAAGTGATGATGCAGTGTTGTTTAGTTCAACATAACCATAACGAGTCATGAATGATACTACTGGCTCAAAAGTGCCTGGGTCAACCACAACGCCTGATGACATTAATGGAACGTACGGGCAATAGAACGCAGCCGCGTCAATTTCGCCTTGACCTTTATAACCAAGAAGTACTGGTGTAGCATCGTTGGCATAAGTGTTTACGTAAATACGCATAGTACCGTTTAGAGTACCAACAAACTTAGTGTTTGTAGGTGCTTCGAAAGTACCTTCAGTAGTACGAGCAAATGCTGATGTAGTTGCTGACTGTAGCACTGTAAGTGCCGCAGGTGAAACAACTGCCCAGTTTGCCGCGCCTCTACGAGTGCGTTGTGCAATTAAGTTTGCTTCTCTGTTCATCATAGTTGCAAGTGCCGCATGTTCGTCACCAACAAATGTTGGAGTACCTGTTGCTTGAGTCTGGTCATATGACGCAGAACCTGTTGCTAGGTTACCTAATGATGTTAAGATTTCTTGGTCAATTTCAGCAGTGATTTCCATAGCAAGTGCTGCCATGATTTCTGCTTCAACATCCAAACCGTGCATTGAATTAGCATCTTGTGCCGCTTCAAATGTCCAACGTGCTGATAACTTACGTGTCTTCGCTTCAACTGTTTGCTTTAACACTTGAATTGACATTTTGTTACCTGCATCGCCTTCCATTGACGAAGTAGACGCCGGAGCGTTTGTACCGTCGCCAGAATATGCTGTAGCAATATCAAAAGGTGATAGTGCTTCTGAACCTGCTGTAGTTGAACCTACAGTTTCAGCATATCTTACACGTAGTGTATGGATTTGTCCTACTGGACCAGTCATTGGTTGAACACCAATAATTTCGTTTGCAATTACAGTTGGCATAACACGTCTAATGATTGGTAAAATAACTTTGTTCAATGTAGCAATATTACCAGCCTGTGATGCACCTGCTGTAGCACTTTCTGTAAGTGCTGATTTTGTGTTTTCTAAAACTGAAGACATTACGTCACGTTTGTTACCTTCTAGACCGTCTAGTAAAGTTTCACGTGTAGTGTCCCAATTATTTCCTTCGAAAAGATTTTCCATCTTTCTCTCCTGTTTCTGGTTATTATTTAAGTCCAGCCAATTTCTTTAACTGGATTATATTGGCATCGCTACCCTGTGATGGTGACGCTGAAGTTACTACTTCTTCGTCTCTATCGCCAGTGTGTTCTGTTACTTTGCCTTCATTTAACGATTGTTTTGCCTCTGATGAGACTGTCTCATTCAAAACTGCAGGTAAATACTTCTTAAATGCAGATTTTAAATTAGTTGTTTTTACTGTTTCAAGTAAGTCAACCATTACTGTACGCTTTTCTTTGCCTAGAGGCGATAAAAGACTTTCCATGACCTTGTTTCGGTCCATTCTGTCTTCTAACACTTTCTGTGCAGTTTCGGCGCTTGTAATTGCTGATTCTTTCTCAGTAATTGTGTCTTCTAACTTCGCAATCTTAGTAGCGGATTCTTCTAATTTCTTAGACATCTTAGCAACTTCAGTACCTTCACTTAATTGTGAGGTCATGAATTCGCCTGCGAATGTATCAAAAATCTTACGGCCAAACTCGTTTTCTTTCGCCGCTTGGATGTCCTCTTTAAGAACAGCCAATTCAGAACGTAGAGCAGTATCAATTGTCTTTTCGACTAATTCTGCTGAACGCTTGATAAATGAATTCTTAGTTTTAGTAAGAATTTCTTTACCTTCTGCTACCATGCGTACTTTAGTTTCCACTAAATCACGCTTATCATCGTGGAACTCTGCCAATTCACGTGAAAGTTGTTTAACAACGAATTCTTTAGTTCTACCTAAATGTTCGTTAACTTTCTTGCGGTCGGCTCTAAGTTCTTTGACTTCATTTGCTAATTGAGAAGTAATGAATTTTTCAAGGATTGATGCATGTTCAGAAATTGCTTTCTTATATGCAACACGCTCTGCGATTAGGGCTTCACGGTCTGTTTTAAACTCATCCATTTCAGTTTTGATTGCAGTTGAAAGCATGTTATCCATTGCTTCAACAATCACTGATTTGTCGTGTTCAAACTTCTGTGCAAACTCTTCACGCAACTCGGCTGTTATCTCCTCTCTTGCTTCATTTATTTGTGCTTCCCAAGCCTCTGAAATTTGAGTAGAAACTTCTTCACTCAAAACATCAGACTCAAGAAGGCCAGCAAGGATTTCATTTTGTGCCATTGTTGGTTCTCCTTCTTCTATTAAAGTTTAAGTTCTCTTATGAACTTAACTATTTCTTTTGACAAGTACTTTTGTGCTGTCTTGTCGTGTTGAACACTCTGTGCTAACTTCCATGTATCAAAGCCGCCATTCATGTTCATTAATCCTTCGTATATTGCTTTTGGATATGCATCCGGGGCACTTGGCTGTGCCACAATATCAACCGTGATAATTTCATAATTGCTCACTTTGCCACTATTGTCAACTTCACCAGAACCACGAGACGAGACACCTAAAGTGGCACCTGATTCGATTAATGTTCTAATAATGTTGCCCATTGGCGTAGGAACAATTTTAAGTTTACCAAATCCGTCTGCACCGTCCATCCACATATTTTCAATAATGTGTGATACTCGGTCAACGTTGACTGTTAATTCAGGTGGATGGTCGCATTCGCCTAAAACTGGAAATCCTTCCTTAATTCTTTGTTGGACTGATTCCACTGCTTTTTGAATTTCGTTCACAGGATACATTCTTTGGTTAGCATTTTTGACGTTACCCTGTACAAAAATACCTTCCATAAACATATTCTTTTCACCTGACTCGTTCTCAACAATACGTGATTTAACGTTTGCTTGATTATGTGTATATTTTTCAATAAGAACTGTCATTGGTTTCTCCTAAAAAGATTTTATTACTTAGGCTTTTTTCGGCGCTGGCGCTTTTTTATTGCCAACTGTGTTTACATTGCCTGTTTTCATATCTTCTGCTGATGCTGAACCGCCTGATGTGTTACCATCGTTTTGTCCAACTGGTGCCGCACCACTTTCGTCTGCGCCGCCATCTTTGGCTACTGGTGAAGAACCTTCTCCATCATCGCCTTCTTTAGCAGTTGCTGGAATAGTATACTCTTCCAACTTCTCTTCTTCTTCTTCGTCTAAGTCTTCAGATGCCGCTTCTTCAACTGGTTCATCAGTTTCTTCTGCTTCTTCGAAAGTTTCTTCAACTGACTCTTCCATTTCAGGCTCTTCGATATCTAAATCGATGCCGTCCATATCCATGTCTTCTTCGCCTTCATCTTCTGCATCATCTTCGCCAGACATAATTTTTTCAAATTCTGCTTCTAGGTCTGATAGTGCTGACTCTAAATCTTCAACTCTGTCTTCGATTTCTTCTTCCGGTGCTTCTTCATCACTCATTTCTAAGTCATCAACAGCCTCTTCATCAGAAACATCTTCGTCATCAAAGATTTCTTCATTTTCAATTTCGTCAGAATCTTCTTCGATATCATCTACCAAAGATTCGACTTCTTCTGATTCTTCAATTTCCTCAAGTTCTTCTTCTACAACGGTGTCGCTTTCGTTAAGAGAATCCTCATGGATTTGTCGTGCTTGTTCAACAACAAAGTCGTGTAAAAGCGATTCTGCTTTTGCATTTTCTTCGTTGATTAACAATTCTAGCACTTGTTCTAGTGTACTTCTGGACATTATAAGTCTCCTTATTAATCTTATTCATAGCCACAAGGTGCGGCGGTTATAGAAACGAACATATATCATACCAGTTAGCAAGTAAAAGATATGATTTGTTTCATACACAAGTATTTATGGGAGTTATGCTCGTATATTGAAAATATACGGCAAAATGAGTGGTTTTGACGGTTTTAAAGAGGATGTTAAGATATTTAGTGAAATATTACTTTTTATAAAGTGATACTTAATTCTATTATTATCTTGTATATTATAAGTCTAGGCCGCCACCTGATGGTGCCTCTGAAGGTCCACCATACTGTTGTTTTACCTGTGCTTTTTCGGCACCTTTTTGGTATTTCCTATACTCTCTAATTTTTCTTAGTTTAGAAAGATGGGCAAGAGTCAAGCGAGTTTTACGTGTATCATCTAAATCGATACTTGTAAACTCGTCATCTTCTGGAGAATAATTTTCATTTATCTCAATATATTTCATTATACTTGCCCGTCTTTTAAAAAAATCTTAATACGATTACTGGTCATCTGACGATGCTACAGTCCAACCTTCACCAATAGTTGCTGAAGGCATATCTTTGATTTCTGCCCAAGCAGAATCAGACCATGTTCTAATAATATGAAGGGAATCGCCCGCTTCTGAAAGAGTAGATGTTGCAACTGCTGTACCCTCGGCTGTTGCTTCTTCGATTTTTGCTACTATAGCCGCATCTTCTGTACAATCATTATGAAATGCTGTCATTAATGCATCCATATCAGCGTGTGATGTTCCACTATCATCAGTGATAGTTATTGTTTGTATTACTGCCATTTTATATTCTCCTTGAATAAACAATTATTAAAGAACGATTATTACGCCCCTCGCTTATTGTATTTATGTATTATCGTCAGAAATAGTATCTGTATCGCTGTTTTCTGCGCCAGAAATAGGAGATTCTGTTCCGGAAACATTATCATCTTCGTCATCTAAATCGTCTGCATCAAAATCCGCACTGTCAAAGTCGCCACCTGCTGGTCCTGGAGATGCTCCAACACCTTTAAGCCCATCTTCACTTTGTGCGAGTGGGTCAGACAGGTCACGTTCTTCTTTCCACAGTGATGCATTTTCTAAGACTTCTTCTTCAGATAGTCCTAAGAAACGTTTCATTGCGAAACGTTTACTGATGTAATCTGCGCCTTCGATACTTGTAAATACGTTCATTGCTACTTGGTCTACTTCTGCTTGACGATACTTACCAAAGTTCTGAACAACGTTAAATGATAAGTCAAATGAACTACTTTCAATCAAAACACCACGGTGCTTTAAGAACATCTTAAATTCTTTATCTAGTTCTTCAACAATAAGTTGTTGTAGTCTTTCACAATACTTTGTAAATCTGAACTCTTGTATCATTGCAGTACCAGTTCTACCATCGTTAAACGCAGAACCATTTGCATCCATACCACCCAAGTAACTTGGCGGAACACGCAAACCTCTAAGTAGTTTGTCATTGAAGAATTTCAAGTCATCAATTTCTCCTAAGTTCTCACCACCTGGAAGTGTTTCAACTTTAGAACCGCGACCCTCGGCTGTTTGAGCAAAGAAGTAATCTTCCATAATAGAAAGTGGATTGTATGCACTGTCAACAACGTTAGCACCACCACCAGTTTTAGATGGGATTCTACGTTGATGAATTTCATTCTTAATACGTTCTAAGTGTTGACGTGCTTTATGAGTTGGCATATCACCAACATCAATATAAAATACTCTACGTTCTGGCGCTCTTTGAACACGATAGATAATAATACTATCTTCTAATAATTCTTTTTGTTTGTATACTTTAAATACAGGCTCAAGCATACTTGTGCCGAACGGCCAGTATTGGTCGATACCTTCACTTAAAGATACGTGAATAACATGTTTGGCATCAATTGCTGTTGATGATTGGTCTTGAGTAAATCTTCCAGCCTGTGGCGAAGCAGATGAATATCCTTGTTGTGTGCCAGATGTCTGAGTTGGAATACCCATATGCTGACTTCCTGTTTGTGATAGTTTAACACTGTCTGCTGTGATGTTGAGACTTTGCATATTGATGTCTAAATCTTTAATATAATATGCTTCAATCTTTTTACCTTTGCCTTCGTTTACGACAACTTTTTCAACTTTTGCAGGATTTACCCAATATAGTTTATATGTTTCTGGGTCTCTTACGAATAATTGGTCGCCGTACTTTACTGTATTTCTAAAAATTCTAAAAATACGTTTGTTCATTTTATTCATTGAACACCACTGACGCAGTGATTTTTGAAGAACTTCGTTTTCAGTAAATGATGGGTCGTCATTGTATTGAATGTTAAATGGCAGTTTAGTAGTTTCGCTAAAGAGAGTAGAGAACTCAGCAATCGTATCTAGTGCCGCGTTGACTTCGGAATCCATATCCATTTGGTCGTACTGTCCGTATCTTTGAGCCCTATTGGGTTGTCCCAAATAAACCTCTGGCAGCCAACTGCTGTATTTTGAACTGGATGCATTGTTTGTTGCTGGTCCAGTGTCTGGCGCACGGCGAGGCACACCATCGTATGTTTTAAAGTACTTTTTCCAAGTCATAATTTAATCCTAATTTATCTATCTTAACATATTTTATATATATTGTCAACCCTATACCTATATTTATTTTAGTTCCCTAACCAAGTCATCAAGTGATTGGGCAAATCTTTGAATATCCTGATAATTATCTGCCCAAGTTTTGGTTAAACCTTCGTTGTCAGTTATTGCGTCATTATTTCTTACAATTAATGCTTGAGTTGTTTCGGCTTGTAGTTTAAATGCCGAATACAACTTCTCTAACTCTTTAAGTTTGTCACTGTTGGAAAAATCGCTGTCATCAATTTCTTTCATTGTGTTCTTAAAAGTGGCCATTCGAGTATCTATAGAACTGTTTAACCCATCAGACCTGCTTCCAAATTCCACCACTGACGGTAAAGTTGTGCCATTTAATTCTGAAGTTAGATTCTGTGCATCAATAATAGCCTGTATTGACGGGTCAACTTCGCCAATGGTTACCATTTCAGCAAGTTTGGTAAATGCTGTATTTTTCAGAGTTTGGTAAAATGTTGATATTCCAGAAAGGGTGTCTGTTACAGGTACCATGGTAGATAACATCTTGGCCGTTTCAATTGCTAGTTCTCTTTGAGACTCAGTAATTGTTCTCATATTATCAATGAAAGATTCCATGTGTATGTTTAACGCTGCCTCACTCAAAATAAGTGCCTCTCTTACTTGAATCATACGAGATGTCATCTCTTTCTCTGCATCGTTTTGTGTGCCTTTTGACGTGCCCTTGTCAGCATCTCCGTAATTTTGAGATGCTTCGATAATCGAACCAACCATCCCTGCTAATTGTGGGTCGTTAAGTAATTGAACTCCTACGCCCGTTCCTCTTGTCATTTCAATAAGACTGGTTGCAAGTTCTGGAAATCCCTGTGCTAGTGCTGACTGAAAATCTTCGTTTGACCCTGTTTCTAATGTATTTGCCATTTGTTCAACGAAATTAAGAACTTCTCGTCCTGGTGCAGTTTGTGCCATCTCTTGGTATTCTGCTGTCTGTAAGAATGCGCCTCTGCTACCCGCCGCTAATCTTTTTGCGAGTGTTTCTGACATAGGATTACCTTGTGCATTTACTGACTGGAATCCAGCCTCAATCGCTTTTCTTTGTTCTTCAGGTAACATTGCCAATAATGCTACATCAGTTGGTCCGACTGCTTTCTTCATTAATGCCGCCGCTTCTTCCATTGAGATTTTTAATACATTTGAAGTCATTTCTACATTAGACATAAAATCATTCATTCCAGACCGCATATCTTTATCACTCATAGTACTAAGTTGTCCACCTATTCTTAGTGAGTCAATATATTCTCCGGCGATGTTGGCAACTTGGCCAAATTCTAATGCATATTTTCTCATAAAATCACTGCCAGACTCGTCAGCGATACTGTTTGAAAAATCTAATGCGGCCTTAACTCCCATAACACCGACTGCTCTAGCAAATTCTTTGGTGAATTCTGATGCTTCGCCGAAACTAAAATTAGTTGCAGATATCACCTGTGACATCTCTATAAAACCCGCTTCGACATCACTCATATTTCCGAGTAGTCCTGCTTGTCTCATTTCGGCAACCATTGCAAATCTCTCATTAAATCCTTGGCGTAGACCGGAAGATGCCGCTTCGGCAATTCCTGCTGTGGCAATAGTAAAACCACCTATAACATCACCCAGTCTGCGATAAAGGTCCATTTGTATTTTTCTATCGGCGCCCTTTCCAGCGGCTTCATCAGTGAAGCCTTGTTTTTGTAATGAGTGAAAGTACTCATCTCTCTTTTTCTGTTTTCTCTCAACATCAACTATATCTGACCTTAAGCCCGTCATAGCAGACAGAGTAGCAAGACCCGTACTTGCTATTTTTTGTTGACTATTGATAACTCTATTGTCTCGTGTCTGTTCTTTTTTGTTATTAACTGCTTCAATTCTATTACCTGTTTTAACTGAATCTTTGGCTTGTTTAAGTTCTTTTGCTGATATCTTTGTTCCATTAGCAATATGAGTTAGCATCCTAATCATGGCATTACCATCTGCTTGAATCTGCTTTAGACTACCCGCAATTTGTGCCTGAGTTGCTTCTGTACTCCAATCTGCTAGACTGGAGCCCGTTATATAAACATTTTGTTCGTCTGTTGCCATTAGTACTCTCTATTCTAAAACTTCGTAGTTATTATTAAAGATAAATATTAATGAAGATAATTATATTCATACTTAATTATCCAATTAATTAACTTATACTGTATTTATCAAAGGAAACAAAATGAGCGAACAAGCAAACCCATTATCCAAATACTTTCGTAAACCCACAATTTATGTACAAATACCAACAGGTGGCAGATTTAATCCAGAAATTCCTAAAACAATATTAGATGAAATTCCAGTGATGCCGATGACTGCTATCGATGAGATATCAATGCAAAATCCAGATGCACTTCTTAATGGCGAAGCACTAATGACTGTTATTTCAAGTTGTGTTCCGTCAATTCCCGACCCAAGAAATCTATGTAGTATAGATGCAGACTTATTATTTTTAGCAATCAAATACGCAACATACGGCAAAACTGTTACACATTTACACACTTGCACTAAATGTGAAGAACAAGCAGAATACAATATAGATATAAACAACGTGCTTGAAAAGTTTCCGGAAATACAAGAGGTTGAGCCCATTAAACACGGAGACTTAAAAATCTATATTACTCCTCCAAGAATAGAAAGTATGACACGCCTAGCATTAATCGATGTTGAGCAACAACGTATTTTGCAAAGCATACAAGCAGTGAGCGAAGATGATATAACTGAAATGGAACTAGCAAAACAATTTGCAATTAGTTTTAGAAAAGTATCAAAACAAAACGTAGACTTGTTAATTAGTTCAATAAACAGAATTGAGACGCCAGATGAGACAGTGTCCGACGAAGAAAGTATTATGGAATTTATGAACAATATTCCAGCGACAATTGTCAAAGAAGTTAATGACAGAGTAAAATTGGTAACCAAAAAACCAGAAGACTTAACGACATTTGAGTTTACTTGTGATGCTTGTGACCACCGAGATAAAATAAAGTTTGAGTTAAACCCCGTAAATTTTTCCTAGGCTGGTTAAAGACTGCCAGCGGCGAGGAAATAGTAGAAAAGCAAGAGTCTTATCTAAAAAAACTTGATAATCTACATAAGACTTTATATAAACTATCTTGGTACATGAGGGGTGGCGTCAGTATATCAGAACTCCACGAGATGCCGGCCAATCATATAGATTATCTAAATGAGATAGTTAGAGACAACTTTGAACTCAGTAAAAACGCTGGAACACCTATTTTATAAAAAATACAAAAAAAGTTACAAAAAAGGTTGACATCCCTTTTCCACTATGTTAGTATGGTCAGCATAACTAATACAAATCGATTCAAAAAAACATTTTTAATTCTAATATAAATCCCCAAAGGCTAATAATGATTACAATAAAACAATACATAGTGGAACTGTTAGTCGGGATGCCGACTCGGGATTGAGGGCGTATATTATACATACGTTCAGACAAGTTGGGTGAAATCCGACACTGCTTCTCGTTAACCACAAATTTTATTTCGTATTTTAACATTCGTTACTCTAAAGGTAATGAATGACTAGTATTTACCGTACAGAAATGTACAAACCGCGGGTAGGTTAAAACACTACCAACTTTGATGATATTTTATTCTATGTGGATTATTCAAAGTGCCGTTGGGTCGAAAGACGCAATGCTAAGTTATGAGGGAATCGCCAACCGACCTCGCCATTGCTAGTGGCTAACTTAGACATAGAATCTGATGAACAAGAACAGGTTTCATTCGCAATTGTCCAGTGGATGGGCAATTGTGTCTTCCAAACTGAACAAGTAATAAAATAATGGTTTTATAATATAGATATATAATTGTATGGAAGAAATAAATATCGAGGAAATCTTCTTTGAGTGGAACGAAAAGAAATTTCTGATGATATTAGGTCTTTAGACCTATTAAGATATATACAATGAGACGATAATGAGTGAATGGAAATATAACAATAAAGTTGTAAATGAATTACCTGATGATGTTGAGGGATTTGTGTATCTTATTACGAATCTTACAAATGACCGAAAATACATAGGTAAGAAGTTAGCGAGATTTAAAACCACTAAACCTCCACTTAAAGGACGTAAGAACAAAAGACGTGGATTTAAAGAAAGTGATTGGAGAACATATTGGGGTTCTTCTGACCATTTGAATGCGGATGTAAAAAAATTAGGCCCCGATAAATTTTCACGTGAAATTCTACATTACTGTCCGAGCCGTGGCGCATTAAGTTATGTAGAAGCCAAAGAACAGTTTGACCGTAGAGTACTTGAGACAGATGAGTACTATAACGGCATTATCAATGTACGAGTGGGAAGTTCGAAAATTCTTACTGAGTATCTAAACAGCGTTAAACAAAAAATATAGGCGCTAATATCCACTGATATATTCCTATCAAATCAATACATAAGAAAAAGTAATTTTGGACTATTAGAGGTTTATCCTTTAATACGGTAAAGACATATATTGCAATCAGATGTCCTGATGCAAATAATGGAAATGCATACTTAGATTGTGGTAAGTTTAAAGATATCAATGTTCCCGCACACACAAACATAAACGTGGCAAGCCATTTTACTCTTTCAATTGTTTTTGGTGACATCATTTAACTCCTCTAAGATATAAGTATTTAGGCAAAGAAAAACCCAGTAACATTTCTGCTACTGGGTTTCCCGCCTTACATTTCCTTTTTGTGCTTTTTACAGTGGTACGTTAAGGTCTAACCCACCACTCTCATATGAAATACGAGAGTAAGCAACGATTTTTCTATGTCGATGAGAGAGGTTTAGAGGAGACACAGAAATCATCGTTGATTATTCCATAATAACACATAGTAAACCCATTGTCAAGTATTTTTGTAGTTTTTTTTATTATTTTTTTCCAGAAAGTGTGAATCTAGTAAAAACATTGAGTTCTAGTGCGTTTTCGTACTTTATTTCACTAAGAGGATACTTATCTTTGAAGTCTTCTAATGTTTCGCAATTATTTATGTGGTCATCAATTATCAGATTGTTACTTTGTATAACAAGATGTGTTCCTGGTTTTATTCTATTATACCAATCCGTAGTCATATGTTCACAACTAAGATTAATAACTGTATCAAACTCATTGATTGATTTAAACTTATCAATGTTTGTAGATTCGTGACCTAGATAATTTTCGAATGTGTAATTGAAACGACCACTAACTTCTTTACATCTTGTGTCCATATCGACTTCATAGAAGTTTATGGATGGATATTTTTCAACTAGTGCCCTAGTAAGAAAGCCTAGCCACGACCCAATATATAACACTTTATTAGTATTATTACTTATTGAATCAAAGGCTAGACTTGCTTGTTTTTTGCTTTGAATTTGATTTGTATGGAATGCATCCCGTACTTCTTCGATAGTGAGATGTTTAGCAATCTCGCTGTCGTACATCATATCTAGGAATTTTGGGATATAACTTTCTATACAAACCATTTTTACATAGTATTCTTTTTATCTTGGATTTCTGCTCTACGAACCTTCGTAAGTTTTCCAATATCGCCTAGTGCTTTTCTGGCACGAGCCGCAGATGCTTTCACACCCTTTTCTTCAAACTTGGCATTCTCTGCTAGATAAGTTTCCATTGCTTCAACTATTGCTGTATCAGTACTCATATATTACTCCTATGTTTTGTACATGGCGCTTTCCTCTTCGTGGGAAAAACTTGTGAAACCATTTTCTTTTATTACATTAAGGACACTTTCTACTCGTCCTTGTAATTCGTCTTTGTGTGAAATCAAATACACACTTCTATTTCCATCTCTTGCCATCTTCTTAAGAATAGCAAGTGATGATTCGACACCGTTTGTGTCCATTCCGCTATCTATCAATTCATCAACAAATAACACGTTAATTGTGCTGTATAATGACTCGAATATATCACGGAAACTCCAACTTAAACCTAATATAAGTCGATTTCTTTCACCTCTACTTAGATTATCGAAGTCTAAATCACGACCTAATTCAGTGATTTCTACTGACAAATCACTCTGGAATATAACATCGTGTGGTAATCCTAGTTTATCTAAGTAGTGTGCTAGACGAGAATTTAAGTAACTTAAGTTCTGGTCTATAATCTTCTTACGAATGAAACTATCTTTATTAGTCAATAGTTTCAATAAGAAGTCTTGGTGGTCTAATAATGATTTTAGTGTATTCATGTGACCGTAGTCTACGTCTTCTAATGCACTATCACGCATATCAGCAATTTGGTCAGCATACGGGTCTTCTGTTTTTTTATTACTCTCAATTGCTTCTTGTAATTTTTCCACAGAATTTTGATGTTGATATGCATCCGATAATGTATCATAAAATGTTTTAGGTTTATTGCCGATATCACCAATTGTTTCCATTACTGTATTGTATTCGTCTAGCGAACTTTTATTTCCAGACAAATGTTCAACTGCTTCATCTTTCTGTGTATTCTTATTTGTTAATATCTCTTCTTGCTTGTCATCGTGTATTTCTTGTCCACAAGCATGGCATTTATGTTCTTCGATTAGTGTTATCTCTTTTTCTAATCGTTCTATTAGTTTAGATTGCTTTGTATTATCTGCTTCGATACTGTTAATCCAAGATGTTGCTTGATTTTGGGCAGCCAAATTTTCGTTATATGTTACCAACAACTCGTGGTTCTTTAACTCAGATTCGATATCTAAATGTGATAATGATGACAACTCTGTTTCGAGTGTTTCCAAATCTGTCTGTTGTTTGTTAGTCCAAACTTTCTGTCTACGCTCGATGTCTTTAATACTTTTTAGAATACGAGCATTTGTATCTTCAGCGGCTTTTAATGTATATTCTTCTTCTCTTATTTGCTCTTTTGTATTCTTTGAAATCTCTTTTAGTGCTTCTGCTTTACGAGAGAGTTCTGTAATTCCTAGGAGTTCTTCGATTAACTCTCGTTGGTCTCCTGCTTTTAGAGACAAGAATGGTTCAGTGTATGTGTTCAGTGCAACAATGTGTTTGAACATTGAATGAGAAAGACCAATAACATTTTCTACTTCGAATTGGGTCATTCGCATTTCGCCTTGACCAGCATTCTCAATATCATTGTCGCCAAGTTCCATGCCGTCTCGTAAGAAGTGAAATACATTTGGTGAACGACCACGCTCAATGCGATAATCATTTCCATTGTAAGTGAAATCAACTGTGACCATCATACCTTTGCCATTAGTCTTGTTGATTAGATTGTTCTGCTTAATGTTTGTAAGTGCTTTACCATATAGTCCGTATGATAATGCATTGATTAATGTAGTCTTACCAGTTCCGTTACGAGAACCATCTCCGCCTAAATCTACATTGTTACCTAATACTAAAGTTAGTTCATCTTGGTCTAACTTTACTGCTTGTGTGACATTACCCACACTCATAAAATTTCTTATTGTTATATTCTTAATTGTTAACAAACTTATACCTCTCTTGCGTAAGTTCCGGATTGAATAGGGTCAATCGATAATTCGTTGACATTAATGTATTTTGGTTGATTGATTATCCATACCACTAACTCTGCTATGTATTCTACATCAATCAATTTTCTATCAGGATGTTTTTTCACTACACTTGCTGTTGTTAAACTTCCTGGTGAAATTAATGTTGTCTTTATATTACTGCCGCCCATTGTTCTATATGTTAAATCTCTGTTGTAAGCCTTAAGTGCTTTCTTTTCTGTTGGGTATCTCCATGTTCTACCCTTTACACCAGTGTCAGCAGTTGACCCAATGTTTACGATATGCCCAGGTCTGTCTGCTTCTTCCATAGCGTTGTACATCGTTTCTACAGTCATTACTTGATGAAACTTCCATAATGCAGAATTGTTAATAAAGACATCAAAGTTATTATCAATGTAGTACTCTGCTAATTTGTTCTGTCCGGTACTTGAGTCTAAATTAAACCCATTACTTCTACTTGCAGTTTCATATTCGATGTCTGATATTGTATCAAACAGGTTACAAATAGCCTCGCATAAGCCGTACTTACGACTTCCAGTGATTAGTATTCTCTTCATAAATTGTTATAAATTTCTATAAGTACGTTTTTGTCAAAACTGCCGTTATCGTCTAGTGATGCTAATTGCGATACCACAATTTCATCTATTGTTTCAAAGTGTATTTCAGCGCCAGTATCATTTTCGTGTTCATTTGTTTTGACTGGTACTAATGTTACATCTCGTAAATTGTATGTTTCTACAAATGTATCCTTAATAAAATTTGCTTCTTCGTAAGAAATATCGATATCTAGTGATATTTTTACTGTTGTTTTTGGTAGTAGAAATTTTTCTGGTGAATCTAATAGTTTTGATAATGCAATTGTTCTGTATTTTGGTGCATCTTTCCAAGTGAAGAACTCTGGTTCTTTATCCCACTCTAAGAACATCCAACCTCTATCATCATCCCAATTATCTGAGAAGTTATGAGGGAATGCATTGCCAATATAAATTACATTATCTTTTACTTGGCGCTGATGAAAGTGTCCAGTGAACACATAATCTTGGTTCTTAAACATACTGCCTTTAAGACCACCGTGGTCAGGCATTTCAATCATTGCATTGAGTTTAAATGTGGGTAACTCTAAATGACTAAAGATGTACTTTGTCTTTATCTTAGGAATCTTCTTCCATTCATCACCGACTAACCACGGCACAATACCGACATCACCTTCAATAAGTGTGTCACGCACTAATACAATATTAGGCAAATCATCAATGAATTCCATTGAGTTTACATCACGTGTTTCACGGTAGAATAAATCGTGGTTGCCTAGGATAACATAAACTTTTTCAAACGCCGCACTCAGTCTACGAAGACCAGCAAGACTGTATTTCATTGTTGATATGTTTAGACTTGACCTGTTATGATGCCAGTCGCCTAAGAATATACAAGTTTCGCAATCTCTTTTCTTTGCGTCTTCTATAAACCAATCAACAAAATCTAAACAATCTTCGTTGTGTTGTTTTGCGTTGTTCTTTAGTCCCCAATGGATATCTGTAAAACACGCGGCCTTTTTGAATAGATTATTAGTCATTGTCGGCATAAATCTCTTTAATGGTTTCTGTTGGAATAGCATCGTCTGTAATTTTTGTTTTGACGACTTTCTGCCAACGCTCCTGAGATTTCATTTCGTGTGCCAATTGTCTTGTCCAACTTGGCGCCTGTCCTGCTTTTTCGAGCAAGTCATCACGTATGCCTTGATTTTTCTTTTCTATGTTGAGAACACGAGTGAATGAATTGTTTACTACTGTTGTGTAGTAAGCAAATGGGTTATCACTCTTGTCTTCGTTAAATTGTAATCCAATTTGTGCTAATTGTAGCAATGCTTGACCACGCATCTCATCGATGTATGTATAACCACGCCAGTTAGAACGCTGAGAATATCTTTCTACGAGTTTGATATACATCGTTGCTAATACGGCTGTAATTTTACCAGCACCTAAATCAAATTCTTTGTCTTTGTTATAATGGGAGATTCCGACTTCGTTAAGTTTTCCATCTACATATGTGTAATGGGTGAATGCAGGAAATGGCAATTTTACTTTGTGGTCTGCAACTGTTTTCGGATTTGCTTTTCTGCCCGGTTCGTCTGGTATATGGTCAAAACCCATTACACGAAACACAATTTCATCTTCAGTGAAAGAAGTGGGGTCTACTTCGAAATCAACTTGTTTTTTCTTTTTATCTGTATTTGCGTCCCAAGCCAATTTTTGTAAGCGTTTTGCTTTGTTTTGTCTTGCCTGTTCTACTGCGTCTGCTATTTCTTTAGTTGAATACAGAATAATATCATGCTGATGATGTTTATCTCTATCTTCAAACCAAGAATAGTTTGACTTGGAGATATGTATCTGTTTCAACATATCTTTATTGTTTAAGTAGTTCTGTCGTCTTGCCATAGTATAATTCTCCTAATGTTACACCTATTATAACACATAAAAGTTGCGTTTGTCAAGTGGTATAATGCTATATATAGCAAAATTCGTATACTGGCATAATATACGCACATAATACAACGATAAATACTGTTATAATGAATTAGGAGTAAGGTTATGGCATCCCCATATTATACAAAACAACCAGTATATTTAGAAGACCCTAGTGGGAGATATGAGAATATTTTAACGAATAAAAATGCCTCAATCGGTCCAGCAGGTGCATATGGCAATACTGCAACAAGGTTGAACTTCCCGTTCACCCCTACGATATCAATTATCAGTAGTTCGAACTATTCTGAATACGGATTGACGCATTCGAACTTTCAACAACGTGCATTTGACAGTCATTCGAATATGGAACTAAACATAACTGCGCCGATGATTGTAAGAAGCGAAGAAGAAGCAGACTATGTATATAATTCAGCACGATGGATTAGAGGTATGATGAAAATGCAATGGTTAAGAGATAATGACCCAGGAATGCCTCCGCCAATATTACGATTTAATGCACATGGAATATACAAAAATGTGCCGTGCGTGATTAGTGACTTTACTTGGAACCTAGATTCTGATATAGACTATGTAGAGACTAATAGCGGTATGAGAGTTCCCGTTTCAAATATGTTTGTCTTGTCATTATCGACTACATATTCACCAAAAAGTATACGAGAAAACTTCAGTGTTAAAGATTATCTTGCAGGAAATTTAAAGGACAAAGGCTATGTATAAAGAAAATTCTCCGTGGAACAGAACAGCGATTATCGATGATACAATATTAGATATAATGAAGAAAAGGTTTATCTATAAAGACCCATACGATACAGAATATACTATACCCGGAAAATTTGACGAGAGGCCAGATTTGTGTAGTTACGAGATGTATGGCACTGCAAAATACTGGTGGGTATTCGCTCATAGAAATTCAGATATTATGATTGACCCGATTAGAGATTTTTCAGCAGGAACTACTATTAAAATTCCGAGTAAAGATAATATTGGTAAAATGGTGTAAGTAAATGAATAATTCTCAAGCAAGTTCGTTAAATGAGTTAATAGACTCAAACGATTTTTTTGAAAACCCACTTGATGTATACGAAAGTTATACATATACACTGGAATGGTTTGTCGTTGACCGAGAGGCCGACATACGATACCAAGAATTTGGCGAATCTCTTAATGTACAAACAGTCGTTAACGACGGTTGGCCAGGGCCAGAAGATGTAAAAATAACAATAGCAAAAACCGGTGTCACTACAGAATTCAATATTGTAGATTTAACAGTAGATGCCCAAGGAGCCGGAATAGCATCATCTAGTAAACTTGCGGGTACAGCCACTTACTTAGAATTCTCTGTCGTAGAAGTAGGCGAAACAAGTTTAAATGATAATTTACAGAATGCGGTTGCTTTGTGTGGCTGGAGAGGAGTAGACTCCGCTCACTACTATATGAAAATTAATTTCATAGGAGTTAAACCAGACGGCTCAACAGTTAAAATGCCGCAAACAAAAGTATTAACATTCACACTTCAAAAAGTGACACGACTTTCATCGACAACAGATGCAAGGGGAACATCTACGGTTCTTCAAGGAACTATTTTAAATGACACTGTAATAGGAAATAAATCATCGGTTAGTAAAACTGAAGGAACTTTCACATATATAGTCGGAGAAAATCTTTATGATACTTTGGGAGTCACAGAAGATACAGATGGTACACCAAAAGAAGGAAGTTTCATAGATGAATTGAATAAAAATACAAAGCGAAAACATCCTCTTTTAGTTGAAGATTTACAAAACACTTATAGAATAACAATGTCTAAGCAGTTTAAAGAATTGATAAAAGATTCAACTATGAGCGGTGTAACAGCAGATACAATCAAAAATATGAAACCTCCGATGGCTAACCAAGTAGGCCAAGTTCTTCCTCTTCTGAGCATATTTAAAATTATAGATGATATTGTTCTTAATACATTAAAGATAAAAGAAGAACTAACTGAGGACAATTCGAAAAGGTCAAAAGTTTATAAAATTATTCCTTGGATAGTTCCAAAAAAGAAAGGATTTAATCCAATAACAGGAACAATGGCTTATAATGTCGAATTCTTCATAGATTATGAGAAGAACCTGATAACTCAAAATTCTTTAGATGAGACCGTTAAAATAAAAGAATTTGGGACTACATTTAAAGAACTTTTAGAAGAACAACATGTCAACAAGATATATCATTATTTGTTCACTGGAAAGAATGACCAGATATTAGATTTTAATATCACACAAGACCAGTACCTGGCAAAAACATATTCTGTACCATCAGACTGGTACGCATATCAAAATATTATAAAAGCAGATACAGTAGAGGGAAATGAATTATTAGAAAATTTTAAAAATATCCTAAACAAATCACAAGAACAACAAAAAGAGTTAGAAAAGTTACTAATAAAGGCAGATGAAAATTATCAAGCATCACTTAAAAGTTTACAAGAATATGATAACGATACCTTTAGGGGTTCGTTAGAACAGGCTTATGCACAAACTTTAGGACCACAATCGGGCGACAGAGCGGCCGTATTGTTAAAGCAATTAACTAATGAATTCTTCAAAGGCAAATCAATAGACCAGATACAAACTGAAATCTTGGCACTACAAGGCGAAGATGGGTCATATCCTATTCTTGCAGACCAGATTGAAGAAAGAAAGAAACTTAAAGAGATTATTGAAAAAGAAAGAGTTAAGTTAAATAGCCAAAAGAATATAAACAAAGTCCAGAGTGAAAGCGTAGACAGCCAATATAAAGACTACATTTCTAGTGCGGTCTATGTGACTGGAGAAGAAAGATGGAATAATGGTGTAAAACAAAACGCACAAAAAATTCTTTCTGGCGCAAAAAACAAAAATTCTAAAAACATAATTCTTTTAGAAGAATTAGACGATGATGTTTTGTCTAAACTATCAAATGATGATTTTGAAAGTGTAATCAAAAGTCAAGCAAATAATCCTATTATTTACAATAGCGTGTTGCGAGCCTCGGCAGACCCAGATTTTGTACCTACTATAAAATCAACTGACCCAGAGAACTTAGCACTTGCTAGAGCAAAGTATTATGAGTCAAAGGGCGCATCAGTCAGTATGATTAACGCATCTATGGTCATCAAAGGTGACCCTCATTGGTTAGAAGGCTATCTTCCTCCTAAAGTATTAAAGGAAGAGTTCGGAGATGTTGGCGCAGTGTCTAAAAAAGGATACAGTATGTTGACTAGTAATAACGGATATAATTATCTAATATTAAAATCTGGTAAAGCCGACGGAACTGATTTATACGATAATGTATTAAAAACAGATATGCTAACACACTTATACTGTGTCACTGCAATTAGTAATAATTTTAGCCAAGGGTTGTTTACTCAGACATTGACAATGGTTAGAGAAACTCGTTTCGATACTGTTACCAGTTTTACTCCTACTATCGGACCTCCGTTAGAAGAAAAAGGTGATAAAAATACCAATCTACTAACTGTTGATGACTATAATAGAATTGCTAATGAAAAACTTTTTGCACTTGCTGAACAAGTAGAAGCAGAAAACGAAGCATCAAAATTAAAAGCAAGAAATGAGATAGAGGCCCTTCAAAATAATATAGGCATGGACAAAAATAGCGAACTTTTTGTCACAGAGCCCGACGGTTCAATCACTATTCTTAGTAGTCCACTTGGCGCTGAAGTTGATAAGAGGATGAAAAAGACTGTTGATAGTGCAACAGATGATTTAGAAGATACTGTAGATATTCTCTCATCAAATCCCGCAAATCCATCAGGAAAGTTGGGATACCATCAAGCCCCAGCCCTTGACTTCATGGTTAGAAGAAACAATGCACTTGATACACTAGAAAACTGGGAAAGTTTAGGAAAATCGTGTGCTTCCGGAAAATCTCCTGGAAGTTGTACAGCATTAGAGGAAACCCGAAACGGAGTACTAGCCTTAGTAGGATTATCACCCGAAGACAGAGGAACTCCTGCGGCTGTAACAACCATAAATGATTATTTTAATACAGCACTTGCAGACCCAAATGCTACTCCAGGTTTCGCAGTTTCAGAAGCCGAAGTTGCAATGTACCAGATTGCTGTTGGGGCAGACTTGAATGTTACTGGACACAATCCGGCAGATATAAAGAAAATAACAGATAAGATAAACCTTGAGAGAACTGCTGAAGAAATTATTACAGAAATTAATAACGGAACATACGATTCTAAGCCATTGGGATTTGCTGCCGCGGCAGCCGTTGATTCGACAAGTGAGAAAAAACTTCTAACAGGAGAAAAACCATTAGTTAATGATGGCACAGATGGTTTACTAATTAATATTCCAACTTACACATGGTCAGAAAAACTGTACAGAGACCAAATAAATTATCCGAACTCAAATAATGACTGGAAAACAACTCATTGGTTTGAAGAATATGTAGACAAAACAGTAGCGGCAGAAAAATCATTTCAAACTGAATCTAAACTCTTAGAAGTAAAACCCATTGTTGCAAATTCGCTTACTATGGAAGAAGCAAGTGATGTACAGATTTTAACTGATAAGTATAATCGTATTATGAACGATGCTTATATAAAGGCTTCCGGCGCACACCAGGCGAAAGAACAAGAATGGCTTGACTCTACAGTTAAAGCACTAGATGAGAAAATTATAGAAGAAGAAATTGTAGTATCAGATGATGTGAGAAATGCGATGAACCTTAAGGCAGCCGCTCAAATCAGAGCCGCATCAACACTTGAGTTAGTCACAGACGAAGAATTTTCTGAATTAGAAGATTTAGCAGATGCAATAAATGGAATAGTTGACCACACTGTGACTAGTGATAGAGGAGATATATCAGATGCAATACAAGTTGGAAAACTACAAGGAGAGTTACTTACATCAACTTTGAGACAAAATGAGATTAATGCAACTTCGTATTATTTTGACCCTAGCCATAGATTAACAGATTCAATAACATTAGAAGTACTAGAAACAGAGGCCGCTATCGCATCACTTACTTTACCAAGTGAAGTGACTACTTCGGTAGCAGTAACTTCAAATGGCGGTACTACAGAAAAAGTTCACATAAAAAATCCAGTTGACCAGATTGATGTTGATAACGCACCAATATTAGTTGGAACAGATTCATACTTAAATTCCGGTATAGATGTTGTGCTTCCTTCAAGCGTAGATGCAGAATCGATTAGTGCTGGAATTGAACCTAGTCGTGTTGGCGCTGGAGTTGGTTACGAATATGCAAAGGCTAATCCGGATAAAGTAGTACAATATAAAGAGGCTTTAAAAATTTACACAGCAATCACAGATTGGGAAAATGGACCTAGAGTTGAAGTAGTAGACGATAACGGCATAATGCATACAGTACTAGATTATAATAACTTAGCACCGATTACATATACAGACGCAAATGGAGTATCACAAACAATTAGTGACCCTAGTAACTTCTTTGGCGTGTACACAATGACATACAACGATATGAATCCATCGTACTTAGCAGACTACGACATCCTAAAAGAAAAAGTTGCTGATTTATTTCCGGCAATTAAATCTGGCCAAGAGAAGTCAGTTGATGCCAGAATAAACACGAATACTCCGTTATTGATTACAATCAAAGCAAATAAATTTTATATAGACGCAACGTCACCGTAAGGAAAAAACATGGCAACTAATACATTAGGAAATATACTTCATAAACAGAAAAAGTCAGAATCGTCTCCGATTTTAGACAATTTATCTAAAGGTATATACAAAGCGGTAACTGTTCTTCAGAATCCTACTACGAAAGAAGTGTACATTGACCCAGAGGGTCGTGGTAGACTTGCCGCTTATATCCCGGCACTTGGTGGCGACCCATCTGACCCACTATTCTTTCATTATGCTGGACCTTATGGTGGCTCAGTCAAAGAAGGCAATTATGGTTTCTTTGGTACACCCGTCGGAGAAGCAGTAACTATTTTAGTTTGTTTCACAGAGGGCGGTAATGCAACCGAAGGATATTGGTTTGCAGTAGCACAAGATATTCCCGATGTTGTATCTGGCGGTCCAGCAGGTAAGGCTAAAGTTACCGGAGACGGACAAGGCGAAAGTGAATTTGAAAATGTTGCCGCTAGTAAAACAGCATATCGAACACTTGGTGAGGCAGCGAATACAAGAGAAGAAGAACAAGAAAATAATCCAAGAAATAAAGTATTGGCAGACCAAGGAACATACACTGATACATTAAGAGGAACATCTACTGCTTCTCCACATAGAGATGCTAAGTATGAATTACCACAAGAGAATAAAGTAGTTGGATTTAAAACACCGGGTGGTGGTTCTTTGTATATAGATGACGGCAGTGTTAACGATGACGGAACTATTCATCCAGAACAAATAAGAATGACAACAGCCTCCGGCTCATGTCTGGTATTAGATGGTGCAAACGATTTTGTCTATGTAATAAATAGTACCGGAACTGGTTGGATAGAACTTGGAGCAGGTGGTGAAATAAATGCATATGCATCGGGTTCAATGAATATGCGAACCGAAAAAGATTTTAATATTCGAGCCGACAAAAATATAAACATAGAAGCGGGTGAAAATATTCATATGCATAGTGTTAAAGGTGATACTAAAATTAACTCAGGCTCAGATGAAGACGGAAGCACAGGCGAAATACATTTAAGAAGTAAAGGTAATCAGTTTTTACAAAGTGAATCTGGAATGAATATTAATATCGGAGTAAACTGTATAGTAACAACTGGTGGAAAATTACATTTGAATGGCCCTCTTGCTCCAGAATCAGAACTCATCTTAGTTGGCTCTATGCCAGATATGCAAGCCTTAGAAACTACAGAATTGAACAATACGATTCTATCTGAAATGCCAACACACGAACCTTTTATTCGACCACACGCTACTAAACTTTCCACTAGTGAATTTGCAATTTCATCTGCAAGTGAAGATGGCTTAAAGAATATGGACAAAGCATGATATACAAAAAGAAAAAAGGCTCATTACTAAACTATATACAGATGCCTCTAAATGTTATAACCTCAACTGGAACCTATCTAGGAACAGGATATGATGCGAATGATAACCCATCATATATACTTTCTCACATAAGAGTTAACCTTGAAAACGTGTCAGATTTAACTTTCTCATCTATGAGCAAGGATGCTATTATATTAGATAATAAGCCAACAATTACTATTAAAAATAACATAGTTGGATATAATTATAAAATATCTGATACTGAAATAAATTATGGTTATATTACGGTCGCATCTACCCGAATAGATATCACAACCAATAAGATAACAAAAGGAATGGCAGAATTTATCTTAGAAAAACAACTAAGAAATATAGGAAATATATTAGCGAAATTTATTAAAGTAAAAATATCACAACCACATTATGACGCATTATTATATTATTTCTTTAATGAAGGCGTTGATACTATAGAACATAGTGCTATTATTAAACTTATAAACGCACAAGACTGGTATTCAATAACAGACGAGATTCAAAACGGTATAACGAAAAATGGTAAAATAAATGAAAGGCTAACTCAGAAGAAAATTAAAACTGCAAAACTTTTCAGTTATGTTCCTGGATTTTAACGTTTATCTATAACTTTATCTGCAAGACCAAACGCAACCGTTTCTTCAGCAGACATAAAGTTGTCTCGCTCCATCGCTTCAGTTAATTCTTCAAATGTCTTTCCAGCAGTGTTATGTGTTACATAAATTCCAGTCAATCGTTCTTTCATCTTAAGAATTTCTTTAACTTGAATTTCCATATCAGTTGCTTGTCCGCCTGCACCACCACTTGGTTGATGAATCATTGTGCGACTGTTTGGCAATACGTGTCGTTTTCCTTTAGCACCCGCCTGGGCAAGTAATGAACCCATAGAACACGCTTGTCCCATCACTGTAGTTGCTACTGGAGAAGTGATAAACTGCATAGTATCATATATTGCCATACCAGATGTAACTGCTCCACCGGGAGAATTGATATAAAAATGTATATCTTTGTCTGAATTCTCTGCTTCTAAGAACAATAACTGGGCACAAATCAAGTCCGCCTGATAGTCATTCACTTCGCTAGTTAGAAATATAACTCTTTCTTTTAATAAACGAGAGAAAATATCGTAACTACGCTCTCCATTTGCTGATTGGTCAACGACCATTGGTACTAAATTTGGCATCAGATGTTATCCTTGTTGTATTATTACTGTTATTTATATGTATAATAACACTATTAAGTCAAAAAGTCAATACTAAAACTACGAATATTATGTCCAGATAAATACATTAAAGATAAACTACAGAGAAAATAAAGTTATGCCATTATTCACTGGTTTTAGTACCAAAAATAAAAATGCAATAAATCACGTACTGTCTGGCAAGGACTTGGTGATTGAAGACATTATGAACCATATTATGACACGTAAAGGTGAACGAGTAATGTTGCCTAATTACGGGTCAATTATACACGATATGTTATTTGAACCGCTAACTGATGAAACTACTGAGTTAATTGAAGAAGATTTAACAAACATCATAAATGATGACCCGAGATGTAATTTCGTTAGCATCGATATTACAGACTCGGACCACACAATAAGTGCTAAATTAAGACTCGATATACTGCCCGAAAATGAGACAGTAGAATTGAGTATTGATTTAGACAGAGAATAATAGAGAGAATAATATGAGCCAAGAACGCACAGACAATCTATTCGCAAGTGAGAGTTGGACAACAGTATATACTGCATTTACCAACGTTAGCCTCAAAGCATATGATTTCGATACTATAAGAGAAGCCCTATTAGCATATATAGGACAAACTTATCCTGATAAATTTAACGACTTTATTGCAAGTTCAGAATTCATTGCGATTCTCGATTTAGTTGCGTATCTAGGACACAGTTTATCATATCGTTTAGATATGAATACCCGTGAAAACTTTATGGATACTGCTGAACGTAGAGCAAGTATTCTACAAATGGCAAAAACTCTAGGTTATAATAAGACACGCCCAATCAACGCAAAGGGCTTTATGAAGATTACGAGTTTGTCTACTGACGAGCCAGTATTTGATAATTTGGGTATCTCTTTGTCAGGAAAGACTGTAAACTGGAATGACAGCAATGATATAGATTGGTATGAAAACTTTATTAGTGTTCTAAATTCAGCATTTTCTGCCACAACTAAAATTCAAAATCCTACATCTACGCTAAATGTGGCAGAAGTTGACCACTCATTGTATGAGGTAAATGAAACGTCAGCAACAAAAAATATAAATTATACATTTTCTGCAAACGTTGATGGAAAAACTAGAAACTTTGAAGCGGTTCGTGTAGCATTAGACACAACAAAAACTAGAATAGAAGAAGATGAACCAAATCTTCAAAACAACTTTACGATTATTAACAGAAACGACAATTTGGGTTCTGCTAGTGACCGAACTGGATTCTTTGTTTACGCCGTTTCGGGCACATTAGGGTTCAAAGATTTCTCTTACGATACCAAACTTTCTAATAGAATAGAGCCAATAACTGAAAACAACATCTCTAACTCAGATGTTTGGATTCAGAAAATTGATTCAAATAGAAATTATATGTCGTCTGTTGTAAAAGTAGACAACGAAACAAGAGAGACCGCAATATATAATAGTTTACGAACTGGTTCTGGAGACTTAGTAAGTATAAACTCAGCAGACAATAACGCAATTGCTCTACATTATCCAGATGGAGTATTTGGAAACGCTGCCTACGGCAACTACAGAACTTGGTACAGAGTAGTAGATAATGATAATTTTTCTGTAAATGCTAATGATATTTCTAACGCAACTATAACAATTCCATACACTGGCAGTGATAACAGAACTTATAGATTAACGCTTACATTTTCAAGCACAAGAGATTTTAGTGAAAACTTTTCAGGAGAAACATACTCCAGTGTACGCAGAATAGCACCTAGAAGTTATTATGCACAAGATAGAATGGTCAATGCACAAGATTATAATGTATATCCATTAACTCTCGGAAATAATGTCGTTAATAAAGTTAAAGCAGTGAACACTTCATTTGCTGGCAACTCTCGTTTCTATGAGATGGATGATGTTTTAGGACACCACTCTAACTTGAACATAACTGGCTCTGACGGAAGCGTATTTGTAGAAGATGAACCAATATCTGTTTCATTAAGTTACAATAAAGCAAAAGCAAACACTGATAACTTTATACGAAATGATATAGCAGGTGTATTAAAACATCCAAGTCTTTTTAATAAATTCCTTCATACGAACCGACTTAACGCACAAGTAGTTGTGCCACAAACAGGAAACAGTTATACAATTAGTAGCACTGACGGAACAACTATAATAGGAACCAGCATGGCTGACCTCGTATATGTTGGAGACAGTATTAAATTACAGACATCATCAGGAACAATAATCTGGGCAGATGTAAAATCGGTATCAAGCACAACTTATACATTAAATAAACTAATATCAGAGGCTGGTGAAATAAAATCAATTGTACGAGGATTTAGAACAAAATTCAAGGCTACTGATTTCGTTGGTCAAGGAATAGGAGCAATTAAAAGTAAAATTGACCCTAACACTGAGACCTTTACTTTATACTACACATATGCGAGTAGTGTATGGGGCTGGTCACTAACAC
>Ga0213869_10000190_pt1 | contig 49797 bp, 41 predicted proteins | sample PICome_10_FD_160083 | JGI IMG/M metagenome (GOLD analysis project Ga0213869, IMG submission 160083) | Coastal seawater microbial communities near Pivers Island, North Carolina, United States - PICO132 | ecosystem: Environmental > Aquatic > Marine > Coastal | place: USA: North Carolina...
CAGGGTATAATGTTCTCATGCAAATCCCTCAGGATTTAATTGATACAGCCAAACTCAAATTAAAATCCGTTCAATCAGAGGCTGAATTTTTTCAACTAAGATCGCAGTATCTTGGTAAAAAGTCCTTTGTTATTTCCTCTTTTGCTGAATTAAAATCTCTTGATCCTGATTCTAAGGTCGCTGCTGCTAAAGAGTTAAATATCCTGAAAAGTAAGTTAAATCATTTATTTGAAGTTGCATTGGAAGGTATACAAGCTAAAACGGATGTGAGTATGCTTGATACAACTCTTCCTGCAGATCCCTATTTCGTTGGAGCCGAGCATCCAATCGCAGAAATTTCACAGAGAGTGGTTAGTTATTTCTCGCCTTTAAACTATCAAGTCTTTTCGGGCAATGAAATTGAAACTGATTTCTTTAACTTTGAGGCATTAAATTTCCCTGAAAACCATCCAGCCAGGCAGATGCATGACACCTTCTATTTAAATGCAGGTAAAAAATCTGAGTACCTTTTAAGAACTCATACTTCTAATTCTCAAATTCATGCAATGCTAAGAGAGCCGCTGCCTTTGTACATGCTTTCTCCAGGGAGAGTGTATAGGTGTGATTCTGATACAACCCATTTACCCATGTTTACTCAAATCGAAGGTTTGGTTGTTGATGAGGATGTGAGTTTTGGAGATTTAAAAGGAATTATTATTAATTTTCTAGAGCACTTTTTTAATGAAAAAATGGAAGTACGATTTAGACCTTCTTATTTTCCTTTTACAGAACCGTCTGCTGAGGTTGATATCAAATTTGGTGCTAACGGTTGGTTAGAAGTTTTGGGTTGTGGGATGGTTCATCCGAATGTGTTGAAAGGCTGTAATATTGATACGAAAAAATATCGTGGTTTTGCTTTTGGTATGGGAATTGAGAGACTGGCCATGCTGTATTATGGGGTAGATGATATTCGAGATTTTTACTCGTCTAATTTAGATTTTTTGAATCAATTTTCATCATGAAAGTTCAGTATTCATTCTTAAAAAATTATTTATCCACTGATCTTTCGCAAGCGAAACTAGCAGATGTTTTCACAAAAGTTGGTTTTGAATGTGAATCTGATGGCTCAATTATTGATTTTGACATCACTCCTAATCGCGGAGATGTATTGTCTTTAAGAGGCTTGCAGAGAGAGTTTCAAGCTCAGCAGTCCAAGGTCTTCAAAGATAAATTGCAGTACGAAAAACTCACTTTTAAGAAAGATAAAACTATTATTAATACAATTGATAAGAGTGGATGTGGCAATTATCAAATAATGTTGGTTCGAGGGCTCCACTCAGTTAAGGCGCTAGATAAAATGAAGCGTAATTTTCTTATAGCAGCAGGCGTTCCTCTCATCCATCCCCTTGTTGATCTAGGAAACTATGTAATGCTTGAGATGGGTACGCCAATGCATGTATTTGATTTAGATCATTTAGAGCTACCTCTTAATATTGCATTCCCTGCATCTAAAAAATCATTTCAAGCAATTGGCGGCGATACCAAAATTGTCGAATCTTCATCGTTAACCATTCAGGATCAAAAAGGTATTCAGGCTATTGCTGGCATCATAGGAGGGCATGAAACTTCCGTGTCAAAGAGCACAAAGAGCATCGCTGTAGAGGCTGCATTTTTTAATCCAGATAAAATAGCAAACCAGGCAAGAAAATATGGATTAGCAACCGATGCCTCGCATAGGTTTGAGAGGGGTGTTGATCCTGCACTTCAACAACAAGCCCTGGCAAGATTTCTTTTTCTTCTAAAAGAGATAGCTCGATATGATTTGATTGAGTGCTACGAGGGGAGCTCAGTAAAATTAAAATCCAGAGCCATTTCTTTCAGTGTAGAGAGATTTAATCATTTCTCGGGACTTTTATTATCCGCCAAGAAGATTAAATTATTTTTAGAGACCCTAGGCTTTATTTCCATACCCAAGAAGGAAGATCATCTTAAGTTTCAGGTACCAAGCCATAGATTTGATATGGAGCTTGAGGAGGACCTATATGAAGAAATTTTAAGGTGTTATGGCTATGATAATATTCCAATTAATCCCCCCAAATCTGGACCGATAGTCAAAGTAACTGATCATTCAGTATCCTCAAAGTTAAAAGATGGTTTAGTTTATGGTGGCTTTCAAGAGCTTATGCATATGCCTTTTGTTTCAACTGAAACCTTTCATGCATTAAATTCAAATGATTGGATTCCAGCACAGCTTTCAAACCCCATCAATGAAAATGAGCCATTAATGCGAGGCAGCTTATTTGGCTCACTTTTATCAGCCATCAATCTCAATGTAAAGAAGGGATACTCAGCAATTAAATTCTTTGAACACGGCAATGTTTTTCATAAAGTAAAAAATGATTTTGCTCAAGAGTCTCATATTTCAGGTTTGATTTACTTTCATGAGTCACAAAAAACATGGAGCGATAAATCCTTTCAATACGATTTGTATTCATTGAAAGCAGAAGTATTGAAATTACTTGAAACTCTCAGAATAAAGTCTATTCAGCTTGTGCCTAATGCTTCAGCAACTATTTTTACTGCAAATGCTATGGATATTCTTGTAGGCAAGAAAAAAATTGGAATGCTTGGGGAGATAAATTCTGATTCAACACAAAAGCTTATTAAGAATCCTGCGTTTGGCTTTGAGATATATCCAGAGAAAATTTCTACCAAGTCTTCAGCCCTTAAATTAAAACCTGTAAGTAAATTTCCATCATCCAGTCGAGACTTAAATATTTTGATTAGTCAATCTTATTCATATGCTGAAATTGAGGCAGTTTTACTAAATAGCAAGATTAAGTTTCTCTATAGCTTGGCTCTTGCTAATACTTTTGAGGGTAAGGGTATCCCGGATGGCTCAATTAGCATGACTTTACGCTTTATGTTTCAAAGTCCAAGTAAATCCTTGCAAGAATTTGAGATTAACGAATCTATGGATCATGCATTTAGCCTTTTAAATAAAGCATTAAAAGCCAAAATTAGATCATGAGCCTAGCCAAGAAAGATCTTAGCCAAAAGCTAAAGCAAGAATTAAACTTAACCTTAGAGACAACTGATTTGCTGGTCGATGAATTTTTTAGCACGATTAAAAAATCACTTCGTGATTCTAAGGTTGTAAAATTCTCAGGATTTGGAACTTTTGAAGTCTTTCAGACAAAAGCAAGGTCAGGCAGAAATCCTAAGACCATGGAGACTTTTCCTATTTTGCCTCGCAATAAAGTTAGATTTACAGCAACAACAAAAGCAAAAGGCTTCTTAAATTAATTATGAGTCTATCTATAAATTCTTTTAATAAGTCAGATTTAATACTTCAAATGGAGCGAAAGTTTTCACATCTCAATCAAGAAACTGTTGTTGATGCAGTGGATATCTTGCTTCAAGAAATTATTAATCATGCCGCTTTGGATCAAAGAATTGAAATCAGGGGATTCGGTGTTTTCTCTAAAAAAAATATTAGACCAAGAAAATTTATCAATCCTAAGACCAAGGAAGTCTCATATCTTGGTGAAACATCAACCATGCACTTCAAAGCATCTGATAAATTACTCGCGAGCCATGATTGACCCTAAGATAATAGTTGCCATCGATACCTATGACTCTGAAACGGCAATGGCTCTGCTAGATGATTTAAATCCAGAGCTCTGCAAAGTGAAGGTAGGAAGTGTAGTCTTTAATGCATTAGGTAAAGATTTTCTTAGACTCGTGGATCAGCGCGGGTTTAAAATCTTTCTTGATTTAAAGCTGCATGACATTCCTAATACTGTCCATGAAACCATATTAGGTTTCGAGGGATTCAATATTGAATTACTGACCATTCATCTATCAGGCGGCAAAAAAATGATAACTGCAGCTATGGCTGCAGCACAAATTATTAAGACCAAGATAATAGGAGTTTCTGTGCTCACTAGTCTTAATGACGAAGACACCTCAGAATTATTTCATAGTACGACCAAAGCTCAGGTTGCCAAGCTGTTTAAGCTGGCTAATGAAACTGGCATAGACGGAATAGTTTGCTCTCCTTTAGAACTGGATTTAGCCGAACAAATTTTATCACCGCAGGTCTTAAAAATTACACCAGGGATTCGAGATATTGTTGCAAATGATGATCAATCTAGAATTATGACTGCTAAGGAAGCTATTAAACATGGTGCTTCCTATTTAGTGATTGGCAGACCCATCTCTCAAGCGCTGAGCGTATCTGAAGCTTTAAAATATTTTAACCAATGTATAGATGAATAAAAAAAGATCCCAGCAGATTTTTAATGCTTTAAATAAAACATCCAGAAATTCTCTCCAAAATAAAAAGTTTTCTTTTTTTTACAAGTCAGATTTTTTAGAATATAAATCTCATTTAAGTAATTTTTCTTCTGAGCAATACACGCTATTCGATAAATTATTTAGCGAGCTTGCTGTCCAAGATTCAATTCAAAGTCTATTTTCAGGTGAGATTGTTAATACAACCGAGGGCAGGTCAGCGCTTCATCACAAATATAGGGCGCTTAAGCCATCACCAGAGTTTGATTTTAAAAAGATATGCGCTCCTCTGTTGCAGAAAATTAAAAAAGAGAAATACAAGAATATTATTACATTTGGCATTGGGGGATCTTATGAAGGCCCTAAATTGCTACAAGAATTTTTATCAAATTCCTCTTCGGACATCAACTATTCTTTTGTGTCCGGGCCAGATAAGGATGAGTTTAATTCAGTCGTCAAACCTTTATTAGGTAAAAAGAATTTATATATTTTTGCCTCAAAATCTCTCTCCACTGATGAGACACTGTCTTGCCTTAAGTGGCTGGGAAAAAATCGAACTAATAGGAATTCAATAGTCATTACCGCAAACTCTGAGAGCGCAAGAGTCTTAGGATTTGATGAGACTTCAATCATTCCATTTTCAGAATCTGTAGGAGGACGTTACTCTATCTGGTCTCCAATATCTCTTACCGCCTCTATAGAAAATAACTTCATGGGATTCCTTCAAGGAGGAGGTCTAGCAGATAACCTATTATCTGGCAGCTCCTCGGATGCAAAAAAATATCAAAAATTAATTAAAACTTTAGCTTTTTCTGACATTTGGTTTAGTAATTTCTGTAATAAAAAAAATAGAGTAGTCCTAACCTATAATTGGCGACTTAGATCCTTTTCAAATTACATTCAGCAACTTGAGATGGAGTCTCTTGGAAAGCCTGCGAATGCTGAGTCACTTTTTCATGAAACGGGGCAAACAATTTTCGGTGGATTTGGCTCTACGGCACAACATTCATATTTTCAGCTTCTTCATCAAGGCACATCCCAGTGCTCAGCCGACATTATTTATAGTCCTACTTCTAACAGCCCTCTCAGTAATGCACAGGCACAAGGCCAAGCTTCTCTTTTATCCTCTCCTCAAAACCAAACTTCTAATTTATTGGAACTGACCAACAGTAATATCCCAGTGAATTTATTTGTTTTACCACAATTATCGCTAAAAGAATTAGGGTTTTTGCTGGCAACCTGGGAGCACAGAGTGTTTGTTGCAGCCAGTTTGCTGCAGATTAATCCATTTGATCAGTTTGGAGTCGCAGCTGGAAAGAAGGCAGCTCATAAATTTCTGAAAAAATGACGCTTGATCTCAAGCAAGTGCCTGAAACTCCTGGAATTTATAAATTCTTTGCAGAGAATAAAATTATTTACATTGGAAAAGCAATTAATCTTAAGAAAAGAGTGTCCTCCTACTTTGGATCATCTCTTAAGGACCGAAAGACAAATCAGATAAAGTTGTTAACCGATAGGATTGAAACCTTTTCCACCAAAACTGAGGCAGAGGCTCTTCTGTTGGAGCAATCGCTGATTAAAGAAAATTTACCTCGTTTCAATATCTTACTTCGTGATGACAAATCTTATCCATATATCCATTATTCAATGAATGATAGATTTCCCAGCATCAGCATGAGGAGATCAAAACACTCTGTCTCAAAAGATTATTTTGGTCCTTTTATAAGTGCTCAGGCTGTCAAATCCACAATCAAAGATCTGCAAAAAATATATCAAATTCGAAACTGCAGCAATAGCACTTTTAGAAATAGATCGAGGCCTTGTATTGAGCATCAAATGCGAAGGTGCTCTGCACCCTGCGTTCATCACATTAGTGAGCTGGATTATTCCGCTAATATTTTATCTTCTCAGGATTACTTGGCCTCAACAGGCAAGAAGTCTAGAAACCTGATGCTGTCCCAAATGCAAAAGCTAGCTGATACACATGATTTCGAAAAAGCCCAAGAACTCAAACAAAGAATTGCAAGTTTAGATATTTTGCAGCAAGAACAAGCCTTTACTAACAATCATTCCAGCATTGACTTTTTTGCATGTGTGGAAAAGCATGGAAGGACTGGTGCTTGCATCTTATCTTTGCGAGATGGAAAAATACGCGGCACAAAAACTTATTTTTTTAAAGAAAATTTATTAGGAAATCTAGATGCACTAATTCAGATTCTTGTATTTTCTTATTATCAGAATAGTTTTTCGCTGCCAGAAAAAATGATCTTTACGGCTAAACCACAAAACTTAAATTTGATTAGTGACGCTATAAATCTTAAATTTGACCAATCAATTAGCATGTCATGTTCTACTCCCCCTGGCACCAAGCAACTTGCAAAGCTGGCGATCTTCAATGCAAATCAAGTCATAGAAAATAAAATTGGAAAATCTGATAAATACGATCATGCCATGCAGAATCTTGCTAAGTATCTTGGTCTCAATAAAACTAGTCTTTTGATTGAGGGTTATGATGTAAGCCATCATGCTGGCAGGTATGCCGTAGCTTCGGCAGTGCAATTCTCGAACAATGGCCCTAATAAAAATGCTTATAAACTTTATAACATTGACCCTCTTTATGCTGGAAATGACATTGGCTCCATTGAGCATGTTTTAGGTAGGAGGGTAAAAAAAGCAAGTCAATACCCTTTACCAGATGTGATTTTAATCGATGGCGGGAAAGCACAATTAAATGCAGCATTACGTATTTTTAATTCAATAAATAGCTCTCAACTCATGATTTTAAGCATCGTCAAAGGAGCAAAAAGAGTTAGAGCTACGGAAACGATATTATCCAAACAGGGTATTCTTGAAATTCCCCTAAATAGCTCAGGCTTTAAGCTCTTACAGCAAATTAGAGATGAATCTCATAGATTTGCGATTTCAAGTAACAGGAAAAAGAAAAATAAATCTGTCCAACATTCATCACTGGATAAAATCACTGGTTTAGGGCCTAAGCGCAAGAAGGAGCTTTTAAAGAACTTCAAATCTTTAAAAGGTATTCGCTCGGCAACATTGCATGAAATATGCATGGTTCCAGGAATAAGTATTAAACTAGGTACTGAGATCAAAAAAACATTTAGATAGCGATGAAAAATTTTATTCAACTCCTTACTTATTTTCGTATTATTGCTGGTCCCATAATCTTTATTTTAATATTGATATCTCAAAATTATGGGCTCGCACTAGTCATACTATTGTTAGCGAGTATTTCAGATTACTGGGATGGTTACCTAGCACGAAAATATTCACTGACTTCTATTGAAGGTGCTGTACTAGATCCAATAGCAGATAAAATCTTAATTACCTTTACAATTATTGCTCTTTCGTTAGATCTAGCAAGCACCTATGTTGCCTTTCTAGGAAGTATAATGCTAGCTAGAGAGTATTGGGTTAGCGCCCTTAGAGATCTCAATGCTAGAGAGGGAAATGCTAGCGCAACTCAAGTCACTTTTTTGGCAAAAATTAAAACATTTGTACAGCTTGCAACGCTGATTTTATTTTTACTAGGACTTTTCCTAGGCAGTGCGCTGACTTTATTTATAGCAAACCTCTTTTTATTTTTAGCATTAATAATTACTATCCAAACCGGACTTTCGTATACAATAGCAACATTTAAAAGATAAGGCTGGATGGCAGAGTGGTTATGCAGCGGCCTGCAAAGCCGTTTACGCCGGTTCGATTCCGGCTTCAGCCTCCAATATTTGGCTAGAAATTATTGAGATTAAAATGAGCAGTGACTATCATCGAAAACCATCTCAGTTATGCGCATAACTATAGTTGGCTCAGGTCATGTTGGACTGGTAACTCGAGTCTGCCTGACAGAACTTGGCAATCAAGCAACCTATATTGATGTAGAAAAATTGATGAACATGCTCAATTTTTTTCCTGCATATTTACAATTTATTCTTATTCTAAAGGAAGCTCAGCTTTGCAAGCTATAATAATATGAGATTACTTCTATCCAGGCTTAGAAAACTATTTTCGATGGTTGAAGCTTCTAAAACACAACTTTTTCTTATCGCTCTTATGGTCTTTGCTCTATCAGGGTTGGAGCTTTTGAGCCTTGCATTTATTGGCCTCTATCTTGGCTTCATTGTTAATCCAGAGACTATGCTTGAAAGCCTCAGTTCATTTAGCCCAGCTCTCTCGACATACATGCAAGAGAGTATCTCTCTTTCTAGTCAATATATTATATTTGGGATAGCACTTGTGACGATTTTTTTTGTAAAGTTGATTTTTGTATTGCTAGCAAATTTTTATATTTTTAAATTTTCTACTACTCAGCAACTGTTGCTACAAGAAAATTTAATGCATCAGTACATCAATCAAAACTATGAATCATATATTCAGAGTAATTCTGCATTTTCTATAACAGCTGTTTCTGGATTTGCCAGGAGAATGAAAGATACCTTGCAAGCTTTATTCAGATTATTTGCTGATGGATTACTTTTATTTTTGATAATTTCACTAATGCTGATTGTAGATGCAAAAATTTTTTCAATTTTAGCAATTATTTTTCTAAGCTTTTCTACATTGTATTATTTTTTATTCATCACCAAAATAAAAGGCTATGGTGAGGAATTTAATATTGGTAATACTAATATGATTAAATCTCTTTATGAGATTGCAAATGGTTTCAAGGAAATAAAAATTCTTGGAAAAGGAAACTTTTTTAAAGATATATTCTCTCATAGCGTTAGCAGGATGGCTAAAGTTGAGATCAAGCAAAATTTAATTTCAGTAGCGCCCAGAACCTCATTAGAGGTAATGGTTGTACTATTTATTGTCCTTGCTGTGATATTTACTATTCTGTGGGGCGAAAGTTTGAGCAACACCATTGTCACTTTAGGTATTTTTTCTGCATGCGCAATTAGGATAATTCCAATGGTTACGCAAATTTTCAGCTCCATTAATTCAATTAAGTATGGTGAAGATGCCCTAACTCAATTATTTCATTTAATTTCCGAGCCTTCCGAAATGGATACTTTGATCCAGAAAATGGATGGACAGAGAGCCCCAGCAGCCCAAGTCAATAAATTCAAAAAATTGAGTGCTGAAAATTTAAGTTTTTCATATCATGATTCCAAGCAACCAATTCTTAACAACTCTAGTTTTGAAATAGAGTCTGGAGACTTTATTGGCATTGTTGGTCACTCAGGCTCTGGAAAGACTACGTTCGTAGATTTATTACTAGGATTACTGAAACCGCAGACAGGAAAAATCATTGTTGATGGTGTTAATATCTTTGACGATATTAATAGTTGGCGATCAAAAATTGCCTACATTCCACAGGAGATTTTCTTAATAGATGACTCTATTAAGAACAATATTATCTTGGGCGACCAGGATTCAGAGTTGAGTAATCTCAATCTAGACGAAGCAATATCTCAATCAAAATTACAGCAACTAATAGATGACTTGCCAGATGGTTATTTTGCAAATGTTGGAGATAAGGGCATGAATCTATCTGGTGGCCAAAGGCAAAGAGTTGCTATAGCCAGAGCACTATATCATCAAAGAGAGATTCTTATTTTAGATGAAGCTACATCTGCCTTAGACAGTTCTACAGAGCTGGAAATCACAGAGCAGCTAGAAGCTTTGAAGGGTAATAAAACTATTATCTGTATTGCACACAGAGAATCAACGCTGAGAGCATGCAACAAAATTTATACAATTGAGAATGGTATAATTACCATTAAAGATAAAATAAATATCTGAGGATAACGTGATCAAAGGAAAAAAAATTCTTATTACCGGTGGCACTGGATTTATAGGGTCTCATTTATCTGAAATGCTTGTGAGGCAGGGCAACAGCGTGACTTGTTTTGATAGATATAATATTAATAATAACTGGGGCTGGCTAGAGGATTCAGAGCTTTCGAAGGACATTAATATTATCTTGGGAGATATTAGAGACTTTGACTCTGTGCATGATGCAACTGCTGGACAAGATATCATTTTTCATCTTGCAGCATTAATTGGCATACCTTATTCGTATAAATCCCCATTGGCCTACATTAGAACCAATATAGAAGGGACATATAATGTTCTTGAATCTGCAAAACTTCGTCAAACAGAAAAAATTATTATTACCTCTACGAGCGAAACTTATGGCACTGCTCAAACCATCCCAATTGATGAATCTCATCCACTTGTTGGTCAGTCACCATATTCAGCATCTAAAATTAGTGCAGATCAGCTTGCTTTAAGCTACCACTTATCTTTTGATAGCCCAATTACCATCGCTAGACCTTTTAATACTTATGGGCCTAGGCAGTCCTCCCGAGCCATTATCCCAACAATCTTCTCCCAAGCAATTTTAGGAGATACGCTGACGTTAGGTAATTTGTCTCCAACTAGAGATTTAACTTATGTTGAGGACACCTGTAAGGGCTTTCTAGAAATTGCAAACCATCCTGATTTGAATGGAGAAGTAATAAATATTGGGTCTAATCAAGAAATTAGCATTGGAGCTTTGGCAGAATTGATCAAGGAAATTGTTGGAAAAGACTTGAATATCACAGAATCTCAAGATAGATTAAGGCCAGAAAAAAGCGAGGTTGATCGGCTACTTTGCGATAACTCAAAAATATGCAAACTAACTGATTGGAAGCCAGAAATAGGCCTCAAAGATGGCTTGCGAAATGTCTATAACTGGATGCAATCAATTGACTTAAATCAAATCTATAAAGCTGATCGTTATAATGTCTAAAAAAATCTTTCTCTCAGAGCCTAGTTTTTGTGGAAATGAAAAAAAGTATCTCAACGATTGCATAGACTCAGGATGGGTATCATCTGCAGGTAATTATGTTAGTCAATTCGAAGAATCAATTGCTAAATATACAGGTGTGAAGCATGCAATCGCGATGGTTAACGGAACTGCTTCAATACATCTTGCCCTCAAGATAGCCGGTGTTCACTCTGGACATGAGGTAATAGCGCCAACCCTGACTTTTATAGCTCCAATTAATGCAATTTCATATCTGGGAGCAAAACCAGTATTCATGGACTCCGATTCAGTTTTTAATATAGACACAGAAAAAACAATTGATTTTTTAAAGACTAAAGTGAAATATAAAAATGGTCAAAATATAAACAAAGATACTGGAAATATTATCAAGGCCATCATCCCTGTGCATATTTTTGGAACCACTATTGATCTTGTCGAACTTGTTTCCATTTGCAGGGATAGGGGCATAGCAGTGATAGAGGATGCTAGTGAGAGCCTTGGATCATTCATAGGTGCTAACCGCATCCATTCAGGTGCTATGGGTGATATTGGGTGTATCTCATTTAATGGAAATAAAATTATTACTTGTGGTGGGGGAGGAATGATTCTTACCGACTCAGATGAGTATTCTCATCAAGCCAGATATTTGTCAACACAAGCTAAAGATGATGCTTTCCTCTTTTTACATAATGAGGTTGGATTTAATTATCGCTTGACGAATATACAAGCTGCATTAGGCCTAGCACAGTTTGAAAATTTTTCTAACATCAAGAATACGAAAGCAAACATTCATAGTTTTTACCAAAACCTTTTTGCTGAAAGTGAAAACATTGAGCTTATCTCCCCTGATTCAAAGATTGAAAGCAACTACTGGTTAAATATTATTAAATTTTCATGCAAGGATCTTCAGCAGCAAGCCATTCAAAAATTTTTATCTGCAGATATTGAGGTTAGACCAATTTGGCATGCGAATCATTTACAAGAACCATTTAAGAATTCATATGCTTTTAAAATTGAAAATGCCCCTATGCAAATTGAAACTTCATTATGCCTTCCATCTAGCGTAGGCTTATCCAAAGAAGAGTTTTCTAGAATCACAAAAGTGGTGAAAGCGCTATGAAAAAAGTATTAGTAATTGGCGGAGGAGGGCATGCTAAATCTTGTATTGAGGCGCTTTCCTATCATCCCGACTATTCTGTATCTGGCATTAATGACCCAAATATATCTGTCTCTCCATTTTTACATATACCTTTGGTGGAGGGTTCTTTAAAAGATCTATTTCCTGTCCATGCAATCGTTTTACTGGGGATAGGGTTTATTAAAAATCCGAAGCCTAGAGAGGACCTAATCAATGAAATACAAAGCATAGGATTCTCCACCCCGTCATTCGTATCGTCAAGCGCATATCTTGCCAGTAATTCTAATATTGATGGAGGGACAATAGTTATGCATCAAGCGCTTATCAATACTCACGTTGAGATTGGCTCTTTTACAATTATTAACTCTAAAGCTCTAATAGAGCATGATGTTAAAGTGGGATCTAATTGTCATATTTCAACCGGAGCTATTATTAATGGAGCATCAAAAATCGGGTCTAATACATTTATTGGTTCCAATGCTGTAGTAGGGAACAATATTGAGATTGGTAAAAATTGTATTGTTCAAGCAGGAGCATTCTTAAATCATGATCTACAAAATGGTGAGATATTTAAAGCATGAAAAAAGTTGAGATTATTGCAGAGATAGGTGTTAACCACGATGGATCTCTTGCCAAAGCCAAGACATTGATTGCTGCTGCAAAAAAATCTGGTGCTGATTTTGCTAAATTTCAATTTTATGATGCGGAACAGCTTGTTACTATCACACATAAAAAAGCCAAATATCAACTCAGAACCTTAGATAATGATAACTCTCATCTTAAAATGCTACAGAAATATCAATTGAGTTTAGATGAATTAAAGGCGCTTAAAAAATTTGCTGAATCACTTGAAATAGGATTTATGTTATCTGCATTTGATCTTCAGTCTGTTGCAATGGCTTTAAACTTCAAACTTCCATACTACAAAATACCATCAGGGGAAATTACCAATAGGCTGTCACTAGAGTTAATTGGGTCAATGGACCAATCTGTAATTATATCGACAGGAATGGCGATTATGTCTGAAATAGATGAATGTTTAAAAGTTTTATCTCAGAGTGGACAGAATTTATCTAAAGTTACCTTATTACATTGCAGCTCAGAATATCCAGCCCATAAAAAAAATCTTCACCTTAATGCATTAACTTTATTAAAAGAAAAGTTCAATACTCATATTGGTTATTCGGACCATACACAGGGTATAGATGCTGGAATGTTATCAGTTGCTCTTGGGGCTAGTATTATAGAAAAACATATAACCCTTGATTGTAATGATATCGGGCCGGATCATAAGGCTAGTCTGAATCCAGAAAATTTTAAAAAATATGTTGAGAGCATTCGAGAGGCTCAAACCATACTTGGGAAAAAAATAAAACAACCCTCTCAAATAGAGATCGACAATGCCAAGATAGCTAGACAAGTTATTGTTGCAAAAAATCGCATTAAGACTAATGAAACACTTAATTTGGATAATTTGAGTGTTAAGCGAGCTGGAAAAGGCATGTCCCCAATGTTAATTCATAAATTAACAGGCCAAAAATCTTCTAAAGAATATCAGATTGATGATTTAATTGATGAGGTGCTCGTAATAGGATAACTCATCATCTTTATGAATAAATATCATATACTCACAATAAATGAAAAAAGTTATAGCTGTAACTAGTAGCAGAGCAGATTACTATCTATTAAAACCGCTTCTAATGAAGCTCAATATGCTTGAAGGCATGCAACTTGAAATAGTAGTCACTGGGTCACATCTATTAAAAAAACATGGCAATACATCACAAGAGATAAAAAAAGACTTTAAAAAAATTCATCCAATAAAGATATTAAGCAGCAAGACTGATTCCTTGGCCATTCAAAAAAATTTACCTCATTATTTGAAAAACTTTTTAGCTTTCTTTAGCCAATCTAAGCCTGATCTATTAATTCTACTTGGTGATAGATATGAAATTTTTCTTGCTGCAATTGCGGGATTATTTAACGCTATTCCAATTGCCCATATTCACGGAGGTGAAGTAACTCACGGCGCGATTGACGATCCTATGAGGCATTCAATTACTAAGATGAGTAATTTACACTTTGTCGCACATGAAGAATATAAGAACCGAGTCACTCAGTTAGGAGAGGAGCCAAATAGCATTTTTAATGTTGGCCCAATGGTTATAGATAATCTTATTGATACAAAGTTTTATGATAAACCTAAATTATGTAAGCTTCTTGGTATCAGCAAATTAGAACCATTTTTTTTAATTACCCTTCATCCTGAAACATATGGAAATAATAATAATTTAAGGAATATCCAACAACTCTTGAAAGCTCTGAAGAAATTTTCAGATTACACTCTATTGTTTACGGCGCCGAACGTAGATTATGATGCTAATATTATCAGAGCAGAAATAGAAAATTTTGTTATACAAAATTCCAATGCTTATTTCTTTAATTCTTTGGGGAGCCCACTCTATCTATCACTTATGCGGAATTCATCTTGTGTAATAGGTAATTCATCTAGTGGTGTTATTGAGGCGCCACTATTAGGAGTATTATCGGTTAATATAGGGTCAAGGCAGTCAGGAAGAGTAATGAGTAAGACAATTTTAGCTAGCTCGTTCAATTCATCAGATATTTTTAGCACAATTACCCGTGCTCTTGACCAGAAAAGTAGTTATAAATTGTCTAAACTGTCACTTAAAGATTCCCCCTCAAGTAAAATAGTCAAAATATTGCAAAAGACAGATTTTTACTTAAAAACTAATAAAAAATTCAATGACCTTACATAAAAAATCTAATTCCAAATTCTATATCACTTCTGACTCAAATATCAGTGATGCCTTTTTTCAATTCAAGGCTATCGGAATTAATTGCTTGATTGTTGTTAAAAAATCTCAATTTCTAGGCACCATTACAGATGGCGATATAAGGAAAGCTCTTTTAAAAGATGGAAATATGCGCACGCCTATTAAAAATATATATCAAAAAAATGCATTTTTTATTGATGCGGTAGATATAGACAATCATCAAAAAATTAAAAAAGCATTTATTAAAAACCATTTTAGCTTGATCCCAGTTATTGACTCTCAGGATAGGGTCATCAAAGTAATTACATGGTTCGATTTTTTTGGAAAAAAAGAAGTCATTCGCAAAATTAAAGTTCCGATGGTGGTTATGGCAGGAGGTAAGGGAACTAGAATGGCTCCTTTCACAAATGTTTTACCAAAACCCTTAATACCAATTAATAATCAGACTGTTATTGAGAGGATTATTAATTCATTTCATAAGCATGGAAAAAATGATGTCTATATATCTATAAATTTTAAAGGGGCAATCCTTAAGGCATATTTTCAAGAACTTAATCCTAATTATAATGTTTCATTTATCAAGGAATCAAAGCCCTTGGGTACGGCTGGAGCACTTAGCAAATTAAAGCAAAAGATTAAAAATTCATTTTTTTTAACTAATTGTGATGTGCTTTTTGATCTAGATTATAAAGACGTTCTTGATCATCATCATAAAAGTAAGTCATTAATTACCTTGGTTGCATCCGCAAAAGAGATTACGATTCCATATGGATCTCTTCAAACTAGTGAAGAGGGCTATCTATCAAATTTTCAAGAAAAGCCAATTCTGGATTATCTAATTAATTGTGGTTTGTATGTTATTGATCCAGAAGCGCTAAGGTATATTCCAGATAATAAATATTTTGACATAACTGATCTGATATCTGTTTTACTCAAAGAAAATCATAAAGTGGGTGTGTATCCAATCAATGACAATCAATGGGTGGATGTAGGGCAATGGGAAGAATACAAAAAAGCTGTTAGTCAGATTATATGACAATTAAAAATATTGGCATTATTGGGTATGGTTCCATTGGTCAAAAACATCATCAGATTTTAGCCTCGCTAAGTGATGAGTTTCAATTCTCTATTCTTACTCAGCAAAAAGGGGTTCTTAATTCATTTAGTACCTTAGAATCATTTTCAACATTAGATTTAGACTACATTATAATTTCGAATGCTACATCTCTTCACTATGAGTCATTAAAATTTCTTGATGAGCGATACAAGAAAATTAAATTTTTAATTGAAAAACCACTTTTTCATAATGTTCAATCTTTTGATGGGCAAGCTAATTTATATTTTGTGGGCTACAACCTTAGATTTCATCAAATAATAGATGAATTTATCAAATTAATTAGAGGCAAAAATATAATTTCTATAGCTATGAAAACCTATTCTTATCTTCCTCAGTGGCGCAAGAACATAAATTATCAGTCTTCTTCGAGCGCCTTCAAATCAATGGGGGGAGGGGTATTACGCGATCTTAGTCACGAGGTTGACCTAGTAAATTTTTTATTTGGGACCCCAAATTTTTTATATGCAGATTCTAGAAAAATATCTCATTTAGATATTGAAACTGATGACTATCTTTTGGCTTGTGGGCAATTAGATTGTGGAGCGCCATTCAATATTGAATTAAATTATTTTTCTAGATTTAATTCAAGAGAAATCCTTGTAGAGACTTCTCAAGAATCAATAAAGTTAGATCTTGCAAATTGTAACTTGAAAGTTATTGGAGATAAGGAGTCATTCGTAGAGCACGACATTGATAGAAATTCTTCCTATAAAGCTATGCATCAGGCCATCATGTCTGATAATTTTGAAAACGTCTGCTCTCTTCAGGAAGCCATGTTGGTGCTTCAGCAAATTGAACAAATTGAACATTTATCATCATCATGAATAATATCTGCACTATTTGTGCCAGAGGCGGCTCCAAAGGTGTTCCTAACAAAAATATTAAATTATTAAATGGAATTCCCTTAATAACTTATACTATTCAGCAAGCCATCCAATCAAAATTATTTTCAAAAGTTGTTATTTCAACCGATTCACAGAAGATTGCAAATGTGGCCTTAGCTGCTGGAGCTGAATGCTGGTTTCTTAGACCAAAATATCTTTCTTTAGATAAAGCTTCCAAGCTAGATGCTATTCGACATGCGGTCTCTAAAGCTGAAAGTAAATTTAATACCAGTTATGATTTTGTATTTGATTTAGATGCTACATCTCCTCTTCGAAAAGTATCTGATATTAAAAAGGCATTTAAATGCTTTGTAGAATCTAAGGCATCTAATCTTATTACAGCCACTCCCGCAAGAAAAAATCCATACTTTAATATGATTGAGTACTCTGGAACAGAAATTAAATTAGTTAAATCTATCAAAGGTTCATCTTCCCCCCAATCAAGACAAGTCGCACCTCTAGTCTATGATATGAATGCATCAATATATATATGGAAGAGGGACTCTCTATTTAATGATCCAAGCTTGATAAATAAATATACTGTACTGCATGAAATGCCTGAAGACAGATCAATTGATATTGATACAATGATTGATTGGCATCTTGTAGAATTATTAATGAAACTAAAACTCAAAAAATGAATCTAAAAAATAAAAACGTATATATTATTGGGGGTTTAGGGAGAATAGGGCAAGCAGTTGTGACTGGTCTTCTTGAGTATGGTGCCTCAGTAATCATAATCGACAGGAAAACCTCTAAAGATTCAAACCCTATCTTCAAAAATAATCCTAATGTTCAATTCGTACAGATTTATTCTGATGAAGTGGAGGCAGCTGGACTAGTGTTTTCGGAGACAGTAGATACTTTTGGGTGCCCGGATGTCTTTATTAATTGCTCTTATCCCAGAACAGAGGATTGGGCTAACAATTCATTTGAAAAAATTTCTCTTGAGTCAATGCGTAAAAATATAGATATTCACCTTAATAGTTATATATGGCTAGCTAAGATGGCTGCAGATTACATGAAGGAATGTAACAAGGCAGGATCAATTATATTAACAAGCTCAATTTATGGGCTAAAAGCACAGGACCAAAATCTTTATCATGGCACTAGCATGTCAGAGAATCTCACTTATGGAATAATTAAAGCTGGGATTATCCAGGGATCAAAACAAATGGCATCCTATTTCGGCCAATTCAATATTCGTATAAACTCTATCTGTCCAGGTGGAGTGCAGGACAAAAATCAAAACAAAGAATTCATAGAGAAATATTCACTAAAAACGCCACTAAAGAGGATGGCAACTCCATCAGATTTAATGGGGGCATATCTTTTTCTTTCCTCTGATCTTAGCTCTTACATGACGGGAGAAGTATTGATGGTGGATGGTGGATTTTCTATTATATAAAGTCACAACCTTAGAAACAAACTTCCTAAGCTTTGATTATAAAAAAATTAATGGATAAAAAAATTTTAATAGTTGTAAATAATCTTGATTTTTTTCTAAGTCACCGAAATACATTAGCTCAAGAGCTTATTAAAAATGGCTTCAGTGTTATTGTAATTACAGACATGGTCGGCACAAATTATCATGATAAAAATATTAAATTTATTGATTTTGCAATTGATAGGGCTTCTATTAATCCTCTTAGTTTTTTCCTTAAGGTAATAAAGCTTAGGAAATATATCTCAATTTATCCAAGTGATATTTTTTATTTTGTATCGCACAAATCAAATATCTTAGGAGGCTTAGCCTCTTTTTTTCAACCAAATAAAGTCACTATCTTTTCAATTACGGGTTTAGGGTATGCATTTATAAATAATAATCTTGTAGCAAGGATTTTAAAGTTATTAATTTTATGGATTTATTCAATCTTTGCAAAAAAAGCCAATGCTTTGTTCGTTTTTCAAAACAATGATGACAGAAGACTTTTTCTTGACCATAGGGTTTTAAATGAAAAACAAGCCACTATTATTCCCGGCATGGGAGTAGACCTCAAAAAATTTCTCTTTCAACAAAGAGAAATTATTGATCATAACCCAGTAAAAGTATTATTTGCTGGTAGATTACTAATAGATAAAGGCATACAAGAATTCATCACATTAGCATCACGACTTAAAAATAAAAATTTTGAGTTTCATATATCTGGCAAGTTAGACTTAGAAAATCCAAATGCGGTTAGTGCTGATGACTTCGCTAAATGCCTGAATGAACCGAATATTATTTATCATGGGTACACACAATTTGAAGAAATGTTTGAGCTATACAGAGCTACCGATATTTTTTTATTACCATCATATCGAGAGGGATTCCCTAAGGCTGCTCTAGAGGCTGCTGCTACCGGTCAGCCATTATTAATGTCTAATGTTCCAGGATGTCGAGATTGTGTGGTAGAGGGCCTTAATGGGTTTCTATTCAAGAAAGGAAGTGTTGAAGAGATGGAATTATGCTTAGAGAAACTCGCAGATTTAAATAATTATCAATACTTTTCTAAGAATTCAAGACAGTATGTTGAGGAAAATTTTTCTGCTACATACATTGCAAATAAATATATCAATCTCATGCAATTTAGTTAGCTTTGATTATTCGCCCATTGATTAAGCTGAATTATTGACCATAGCTCATAAAAGTTATTATTTTTTTGCATTTGATGATCATCCCATTTTTTTCTTACTAGGTCAGCTGGAAGAAAAGTTTCAGTTGCGGGACATTCAAAGAGCATTTGAGCAGCCCAATCTTTTAAATCTGATCTAATCCAGTCATGGACAGGTATTCCAAATCCCATTTTTGGTCTTTCAAAGAGATGGCTAGGAACATACTTGCTTAATACTTCTCTTAAAATATTTTTAGTTTTACCATTAGTTATTTTTAGCCCTAATGGTAACTTATAAGCGTGCTCAACTAGATCTTGATTAAGAAACGGTGTTCTTGTTTCTAGAGAGAAGTACATAGAGGATCTATCAACTTTACACAAAATATCATCTGGTAGGTATGTTTGAAAGTCCATTGCCATCATTTTTTCCTCCAGTGTCTTGAAGGATAGGTTATTAAATATTGACTCATGTTCTAAATTTACATCCTCTAGCTCTAATTCATTCCAAGATCCTGTTAATGAGGTATAAAATGAGTAATCATTATCGATTTTTGATAATTTGTTAAAAAGCTTTTCCACTCTTTCTGAGTAGTCACCAGAGAGCATTGTTGGAAAAAGATATTTAAGAACATACGTGGACTGTTTAATTGAATATTTCGATAGAATATAAAATATTTTTTTTCTAATAGGCGCCGGAATTAATCGCAATTTCTTCCAATAACCACTTGATAAAAGATACCTATTATATCCTCCAAACAATTCATCTCCTCCATCTCCACTTAGCACTACCGAGACTTGTTCTTTTGCAATCTTTGAAACAAGCATCGTTGGAATTTGTGATGAGTCTGCAAATGGCTCTGCAAATGCGCTAGGAAGTGACTGGATAATTTTCACTGCCTCTGCTTTTGTACATTTTGTTGAGCTATGATCTGTACCAAGGTGTTTTGCAATTTTTTCTGCATAGGGTGATTCATCATATCCATCAAAGTCAAATCCAATATTGAACGTTTTAATTTTTGAGTTTGCATTCTTTTGCATTAAGGCAACAACTAGAGAGGAATCAATTCCACCAGACAAAAAGGCCCCAATTGGTACATCAGAGAGCTGCTGCATTTGAATTGATTCTTCAAGTAGCTGCTCAGTCTTTTTGGTGAGCTCCGATGCAGAGCTTGAGCCATTAAATTGCTCTCTTTGCTCGGGCAGGGACCAAAATTTTTGAAATTCTATCCCAGCAGAGCCTATTAAATCATTAAATGAATTAGCAGACTTGTGCTGAAATTTTTTTAAATCGATAGATATGCATGAAGCCGCTGGAAGCTTGAAGGTACTTTTATATATACAAAGAGGGGCTGGAATGTAATTAAATTTAAGCAATTGATTGATAGCTGTTTGATCTATTTCCTTTGATGGCATTCCTAGGTGACTGGGAGAGTTTAGATCAGAAGAAAAAATAAAGCCTTTCTCATGAAAGTAAAGATACAGTGGTTTTTCACCTGAAATATCTCTAGCCAAAGTTACAACATCCTTTTTAAAATCATATACTGCAAAGGCAAACATTCCTCTTATCAGAGAGAGAGTTTTGATTGTTCCAAACTTTTCGATAAGCTCTATTAAGGTCTCAGTATCTGAGTTACTAGTCCATGCAAAATCACTGGGAAATTTTTTCCTTAGCTCTAAATGATTATAAATTTCCCCATTAAAAATAATCATATTATTCTTGGAGCGTGATTCTTTAGGCTGATTTCCAGTAGGGTTTAAATCAATAATTGATAATCTATTATGACCAAGAAATATTTGATTATTAGAGGAAATGAAATTATGTGAATTAGAATAGTCTGGGCCTCGAAAATTTGATTTTAGTAATGCTTGGTGAAAGCTATTATTGTTAATATTATTAAATTGGCCAATTGAACCGAGTATTCCGCACATAGAGACATTATACTTTATGTATGAAAATATGCTTTCTATTGAATAATCTAGAATTGGGTGGAGCCGAGAGAGTTATTGCCATACTTTCAGACTATCTGGTCCATCAAAATTGTGATGTGAGTATCATTGTTTTGAATAGACTTAATAATCAACAAGCACTCAACTCGAATATTAAAATTATCCCGCTTAACCAAAATAAAGTTTTACGAAGCTTTTTCCCGTTAAGAAGTTTGTTAAGAAAGAATAAATATGATTTTATTATTGGAAATATGTGGCCTATTACAATTTTAGGACTCGCAGCATCTTTGTTGTCATTAAGAAAATCTAATGTTTTTTTTATAGAGCACTCTATTATTTCAAACGAATATAATCATCAAAGTGTTACTTTTCAGCTTATTGTAAAATTATCTATCAGGCTATTGTACAATTTTTCCTCTCAAATAATTTGTGTATCCAATGGAGTCAAAAATGATCTTGAGAAACTGGGAGTGAAGGAATCTAAGTTAAAAGTTATCCTTAATCCCGTGGATATTCATTCAGAACTGAGTGATCATGATGAGTACGATCAACACTCATTAAATTGGAAAGATTTTACGGGCATTAAGATTTTATCTGTTGGTAACCTAAGAATAAATAAAAATTACCCAAACCTTTTTAAGGCTTTGAAGGTTTTAAGAGATAAATATAATCAAGATTTTATCTCACTAATTGCAGGAGATGGTCCTGAGAAAGAGAGCTTAAAAGCATTGATAACAGAGTATAGTCTAGAGGATCATGTTATTTTGCTAGGGGGGGTTCAAGATACAGAAAGCTTGTATAGGAATGCTGATTTATTTGTATTATCTTCGGATTATGAGGGGTTTGGAATGGTTCTTGTAGAGGCCTTGGGATACGGCAAGACTATTGTTGCGACTGATTGCGAAAGTGGGCCGAGAGAAATTCTTGGCAATTCTGAGCATGGGTATCTCTGTTCAGTAGATAACCCTGAGAGATTAGCTGAATCTATTTATAAGGCTTATCTGAATAAGCTTAGTCCAGATATTCTTCTTCAACGATATAAAGATTTTGACATCTCTTTGATAGGAAAAAAATACCTATCCTTGATGCAAGAAATGAAATCAGACTAAAGCTACCTTATTCATCAGACAAAAAGAAATTTTAGGCTTGCTGCATTCTGCCATCCCAAGAATCATTCCTAAGATGTCTTATGCCTCTATGTTGCATCCAAAAGATTTGCTAAGTTTTGAAAGTAAGCGCTATTTCTGTTTAATGATACTTGTTGGGAGAGCTGGTCTTGTGAAATCCATCCTTTTTTTAATGCGGTGCTTTCTGGTGATCCGATTAGCTCTCCGTTTCTTTTTTGTAAAGATGAAATAATATTCGATGATTCCTGAAGAGACGAGAAGGTTCCGCTATCAAGCCAGATAGATGATTTATCGAGCGTGACAACGTCAATTTTTTTATTTCTAATATAGATGTTACTTAAATCAGTAATCTCGAGCTCTCCTCTGGATGATGGCAAGAGTGATTCAGCAAGCTCGACCACATCTTCATCGTAACAATAAAGACCTGTTACCGCGGCATTTGATGGAGCAATTTTTGGTTTTTCTACAATTTGCTCAACTTTGTTATGTTCATTAAATCTTATAACACCATACCTTTCAGGATCCTTCACAATATAACTGAAGATTTTTACCCCAGAATTAAATTCTTGAATTACATTTTCATTAATGCTGTTGCTATGAAAAATATTATCACCAAGAATTAAAGTTGTTTTACTGCCTGCAATTTTTTGCTTTGTTATGATAAAAGCTTCTGCAAGTCCATTTGGCTTGTCTTGAATAAGATATTCAATTTTTATTCCATATTTATCGCCTTTACCAAGCAATGATTTAAATCTCTCTAAATCATATGGAGTCACTATAATTATAATCTCTCTGATGCCTAATTCCATCAAGGTAACAAGAGGGTAAAAAATCATTGGCTTGTCAAATATTGGCAAAAGTTGCTTAGAGATGATTGAGGTGATGGGCTGAAGTCTAGTGCCTGATCCGCCAGCTAATATTATTCCTTTCATATACTACCTATTAATTATTTCTTTATTGAGCTCTTCCTTCCAGCTTGAGGGCCTGATATCAAAAGTAGTTAAAATCTTATCAGAATTTAACGAAGTATCATGAGGTCTCTTTGCCGGAAGGTTGAAGAGTGAGTTTTTAACTTTTGTAATTTCTAAAGGCGTATATTTCTTAGTTGAGTTCTTGATAAATAAATTATGAATTTCTTGAATCAACTCATATCTTGAAGCAGAACCTTGATTGGCAAAATGATATATTCCTCCCAAAGAAAGATCGTTTAAATATTTTGGAATAATTTTATTTATTGCACTTGCTAAAGAGCTCGCGGAGGTTGGTGAGCCAATGCAGTCATCAGCCCCACTCAATTCTTTCTTATCAATAATGTTCAAAATTATTTTTTCAAGAAAGTTATTTTTAAATCTGCTGAATAGCCATGCTGTTCTAATAATCAAACATGAATAAGATGACTCTAATAAATTTTGTTCCCCATTCAATTTGGCCAAGCCATATTCATTTATAGGATTCGCTTGGTCCTCTTCCAAGTAATTACCCTTGCTGCCATCGAATACATAATCTGAAGAGATATGAATGATAGGAATTTTTTTAGCCATTGAGAATTTTCCGAGTTCAAGCACAGCTTCGGAATTGATAAGATTATTATTAATATTATTTTCAGCGTCATCCACGTTGTTAAAAGCAGCAAAATTACATATTACAGATGGTTTATACAGAGATAAGATATCTTGTATTTTTTTAGTTTCACATAAGTTAATTTGTTGTGAAGAGAGGAAGTAAGCATCTGGCTCTAGTTCACGAAAACATTTAGCTAATTGACCGTGCTTTCCTATGACTAGTATCAAGACTCCCACCAATTAGGATTGTTTTGATACCACTCGATTGTTTCTTGAATATTTGCATCAAAATCCTGTGTGGGCCTCCAATTTGTTAATGAGTATATTTTTGTATTATCAATCGCATATCTAAGATCATGCCCAAGACGGTCATCAACAAATTCTATTAGATCTTCATTGCAATCCATCATCTTTAATATATGTTTCACAAGCGATAAATTAGATATCTCATGATCTCCTCCAATATTAATTCTCTCATCGATAAGACCATGTTCGTGAATGGAAATGATAGCTTGAGCATGATCTTGAGCAAAAATCCAATCTCGAATATTTAGTCCATTTCCATATATGGGAATTTTTTTATTGCTCAGAATCTTCCTGATGACTGTTGGAATGAGTTTTTCTGTATGTTGCCTAGCACCAAAGTTATTACTGCAGTTAGTAATAATAAAGTTGAGATCGTATGTCCTTGCCCACGATTGAACCAGGAGATCTGAGGAAGCCTTTGAAGCAGAATATGGAGAGCTTGGTTTATAACTCGAAGACTCTGTGAATCTTGGATCATGAAAATCAAGATCACCATATACTTCATCAGTGGAAACATGATGGAAGATAAATGAAGGTACTATTTTTTTTATTTCTACAGAGGCTTGTAATAGATTGAATGTACCCATGATATTTGTTTCTAAGAAAATCTTAGGGCCTGCAAGAGAATTATCAACGTGCGACTCTGCAGCAAAATGCACTACTATATCCGGCTTAAAGCTTTTGAACGCAAGCAATACATCTTCAAAGTTATTTATATCTATTTTTTTAAACTGATAGTTTTTAAAATCATTGAATAAGTCAAGTGTTTTACTCGACGTAGCATATGAAATGCAATCAAGATTTAGTATTTCTTTATCTGGATTCATAGATAAAATTTCATTGATAAAGTGAGACCCAATAAAGCCACCGCCGCCTGTTACCAAAATTCTGTCTTTGCTTTGCATGTTAAAAGTTTAAATCTTTCTCAATAGTCGCAAATAATTCTCCAGCCTTGTCCTTGTCTGACATGTGCATAGTATTTTTTGCTCCCCATTCAATCCCAATTGTTGGATCATTCCACTTTAGCGTAATTTCGTGCTCTGGAGAGTAGTAGTTACTTAATTTATAAAATACACATGTATTATCTTCAAGAGTCTGGAAGCCGTGAGCAAACCCTTCAGGTATATAAATCATCTTTCCGTTTTCTTTTGAGAGCTCTATAGATGCGTATTCTTTATAGGTTGGTGAATTTTTTCTTATATCAATAACAAAATCTACTATTGAGCCACTGAGCACGGTAACAAGTTTCGCTTGACCGAAAGGTGGATTTTGAAAATGCATGCCCCGTAAAGTATTTTTTTTATCAGATACAGAAAAGGAATCTTGAGAAAATTCTTTAGCAAAATTTTTCTTTCGATATATTTCTGAAAATACCCCTAATCCAGAAGAAAACAATGGCCTTGTATGAATTTCAATGCCTGATAGAGCAAGTATTTTTTTTTTATTCATTTTCAAACAATGACCACCTTAAACTCAGGCAATGGAAAGATTAATTTTGTTCCTTTTTTAAATAGTCTATTTGATTTTAACAATATCTCTTCTTGGTAATTCCATGCACAAACTAAAACAACATCATATTCTTGGTTTGTTAGCTCACTCTCGCATAGAATGGGTATGTTGAATACAGGAAAGATCTTTCCAATTTTTGTCTCTGTCGTGTCAACGCAGAAAGAGATGTCATCAGAATTCAAGTTTAAATACGTAAACATAGTGAATGCTTTTGCAGGAGCGCCATACACAATAATTTTCTTATCTTTGGCAATTGCTTGTGCAAGCTCAGATTTAACATTATTTTTTAAGGAGGCAATTTTCTCATTAAAGATTTGAAAAATTTTCTTCTCTTCAAATAGTGATTGTTCATAGGCCAAAGATTCAGTTACTTTTGTTGCAGGTGATTCAGTTGGATCATTTGAAAAAATATACACAAGCGAGCCTCCATGAACATCAGTGGTCAAAAAGTCTACCAAATAGAATCCATGGAGATCCATAAGGTTTTTAATGCTCTGGAGTGAAAAATAAAACATATGCTCATGATAGATTTGGTCAATTTCACCATGGAGGAAGGTATCTATCGCATATGCATTTTCTATTAAAAAGTAGCCCTTGCTCCGCATTACATTATTCGCTCCCTTGATAAGCTCTTGGGGATTTGGGTTATGTGCAAACATATGTCTGGCAAAAACTATGTCAAAATTTCCATGCTCCTCATAAATTTCTTCTCCAACTGCCTCACTAAAAAACTTACATATAGTATTTATCCCATTATCTTGAGCTACCTTGACAATATTTTCTGCTGGTTCAACACCTAACACTGCTTTAACATCTGGCTGAAGTTCTTTTAAAAATCTGCCTGTGTTGCTTCCAATTTCAAGGCATTGCATCTCTGCTTTAAGAATTGTTGATTCTTTTAGGTAGTTAATAATTTTTTTGTATTGATCATCCAGAGATTGAGCGTCTGGTGTCATGTATGAGTAATCAGCAAATAATTCATTCATCTCAAGGCAATGCCTTAATTGTATTCCATGGCAATTACTACAGTAATCTACTATTAATGGGAATGATGTTGCTTTTTCATCCAAAGTATTAATAAAATTATTTGCAGGCGGGCTGTCACCAATATTTATGATTTCCTCAACAGGAAATTTACAAGTGCTGCATTTTTCTTTAATTATCATGGTGATTGTAAATCGAATTTAATATATTTAAGTACAAATCTTTAACAGCATTATACGAGTAATTTTTTTCAAGATCATATAAAGCGTTAGCGCTAATCTGACTTCTTAAATTCTCATTATCTATTAGAAGTTTTAAAACATCTACCCACTCTTGGTCGGTAGAAACTAAATATCCATTTGAGCCATGATCGATTATATGCTGGGCAGTCCCATAATTCGTTGCAACACCAGGAACCCCAACAGCCATGTACTGCATGATTTTTAAGCCACCTTTCCCAAGAGACCATTCATCCATATGAATAGGATATAAACCTATATCTATTTTATTAAGATCTGATATTTCACTTTCTTTTTTCCATTGAATGACCTCAAGATCCATTTCAGAAAATTCATACTCAAAATTAGTTATTAACAATAACTTAAAATCCCTTTCTTTTTTGAGTTGAATTAATACATGCCTTATTGAGTCCAAGTAAGGTATTGAGCTAAAAGTTCCAGTCCACCCAAGAACAATTTTTGTGTTTGATGAAGCAATATTCTCAAGCGGTTTAAATCTTGTGGTGTCCAAGCTACATGGGATGTAGGATACGGAATTATTAAGATTTATTTCTGTGCATCTATCTAAATTGAAGGGAGAGCTAAGAATTACATGATGAGCATTTTCAATGAGGTAGTTAAATTTCTTTGGACTTTTCAGAATATTTTGCAGCCAATTTCTAGAATCTAAAAAAATTGAATCGTCAAAATCATAAATAACTTTCTTTGCTCTCTTTAATAAAGCTTTTTCAAAAAAAAATTTTCCTAGAGGGGAGACCCATAAAAAAATATATACCACATCATATGCTGCAGCATTTTTAATATCTCGTATCCTTTTAAAATACCCCTTGATAGTTCCTAGTATTTTTTTTAAATAATTCTTTTTTATATATAGAACTTTCCAAGTATCCAAATCAAAGAACGAAGAAATAGTTACCTCATAACCATTTTCTTCCCAATGGGAGATATATTGCTCATATTTAAGACGTTGACCGGCAGCCCATCCTTTTGGGTACGGGCAGATTATAAGTATTCTTTTTTTGCTCATGAGCTAAATTGTGCAATATATGTCAGAAATCTTTTGAGCACCTAGCTCAAGATTAAATTCCTTAATTGCAATATCTCTGCATGTAGATTTTTGAGCATAATTCTCTATAAAATTTAAAGTCTCCAGAGCTTCTCCCCGGGTGTTATTGAATTGAATTAATTTACCCACCTCATTGCTGCTCATTAATTCTTGAATGTCCCTATTAAATGCATTGCATATTATAGGAACATTACATCCAAGCGATTCACCTATTTTAGTGGGCATTGATGCAAGCAGTGAAAAACTAGGTTTTAAATAGAATAAAATTACACTCAGATCATTGATTGCAACATTGAGATCTTCTCTGTTGCAAAAACCTACATCTAAAAATTTAGATTTTATGCCTATTTTATTAGCAATCTTGTGAATGACCACTGGATCGCTTTTAGTAAAAATTTTTAATTTAACATTTTGCTGAATACAAAGAATCTGATTGAATAGCTCTAAAACTGGCTTAATATCATAGGCTGTATCTGCAGATCCCAAGTATCCCAAATTAATAGACATACCCTTATTCTGAGATTTGATTGGATAAAATGTATCAAGATTCACGCATGTTCTTATCGTAGTAATTTTATTTTTATTGTAACCTTGCTCAATCAAGTAATTTTTTAAACCATTTGTAAGTGTAATTATAGATTCTGACTCTTTTAGTAATTTAGTTTCTAAAAGTTTAAAAAATTTATATTTATATTGATTTTTCTCCCACCCAAGCCTATCTACTTTTTCATCAGCCCATAGGCCTCGCATATCAAATACCAAGGAGAATTTAAAAATTTTTTTTAATGGTAGGGCAGTAACCCCAGGCATATAGCTTCTTATGTGAACCACATGAATATTATTCGTAATTAAAATTTTGATTGCCTGAATAAAAAGATTAAATATATTTTTTAAGGAAGAAATATATCGAATGAATATTGAGTACCTCAAAGGCTTCCAGTTTATTTGATGAGAAGAGCAGATCTCTTTAAAAGATTTAAATTTTTGTGTATTTTTTATATCAACACTCTTTTCAAATGAAATGAGATGAACGGTATGTGTTGCTGAAAGCTTTTTCAGATAGTTGAGAACTTGGGATTCCCCAAGAGGCTCCATCAAACCATCATAAGAAAGATAAAGGATATTTTTTTTCAATTTACAGGCTGTTTCAAATACTTAGACTTGGTAATATTCCCTATACCAGTCTACAAAATTCTTCACCCCAGTTTGTATATTTGTTGAGGGAGCATAGCCTAGCTGAGTTTTAATATTTGTTATGTCAGCTGTTGTAGCCTTTACATCGCCGGGCTGAAGAGGGTAAAACTCTTTTATGGCTTCTATGCCTAAGCTATTCTCTATTGCCTTAACATAATCCATGAGCTTAACAGGATCGCTCGCGCCTATATTAAATAATCTGAACGGAGCATAGGATGATGATGGGTCTGGTTTTTTGCTATCCCAAGCTTCATCTTCATAGTCAAGGTTAAAAATGGCTCTGTGAATACCATCTACTATGTCATCAACATAGGTGAAGTCTCTGAGATGATCACCATTATTAAATATTTTAATAGGTTTATTTTCCAAGATATTTTTAGTAAATAAAAATAATGCCATGTCAGGACGACCCCAAGGACCATAGACAGTAAAAAATCTTAGACCAGTTGATTTGATATTAAAAAGACTTGCATAGGAATGGGCCATCAGCTCATTTGTTCTTTTAGTAACAGCATAAAATTGCAGCGGATGATCCACTCCTTTTTTTTCAGAAAAAGGATAGTCTGTATTTGCACCATATACTGAGCTAGTGGAGGCATAAACAAGATTCTCTAAATTTATTTGTTTTGCTGCCTCTAAGATATTCAAGAAGCCATAAATATTATTTTTCACATATATACGAGGGTTCTTTATGGAATACCTAACTCCTGCATTAGCTGCTAAATTAATAATATATGAAGGGTTAATTTCTTTTAAAAGATCAATTGTTGATGTTCTTGAAATATCGTGCTTAATAAAATCATATGAACCCTTAGTTTCATTTAAGATTTTTAGTCTAGCTCTTTTAAGCTTTGTGTCGTAGTAATTATTGATTGAATCAAGCCCTATTACTTCATAGCCCTCTAGAATTAATCTTTTAGACAAATGGAAGCCAATAAATCCAGCTGCTCCAGTAATAAGAATTTTTTTAGAGTCTTTCATAATTTTTGCTTTTCTTCATCCTACCTTTGATATCAAAGATTAAGGAATTTTTATCTTTAAGCTTCGATTTAATGAGCTTCTCTGAGGCATAAAATTCATCGTGAGGAGCGGCAATGATGATCGCATCAAATTTTTGATTATTTTTTTTAAGTACTTCAAAGTTTATATTCTTTGAGCCCTCAATTCTTAAGTTATTGATATAAGGCTCAGAATGAAAAATTTTGATCGATTGTTTTTTGAACAGCTCTACCAGATCAAATACTTTACTATTTCGAAGATCATTGCAGTTTTCTTTGAAAGATATCCCTAGAATTAGTACTTTTAAAGATTTCAATGGCACCTTCTTTTTGATAATATGTGAGAGCACTCTTTCAAAAATAAACTCATGCATTGAGTCATTAATTCTTCTTCCAGAGAGAATGATTTCAGGGTTATAGCCTTCTAATTGAGCTTTGTGTGTTAAGTAATATGGGTCCACACCAATGCAGTGACCGCCTACGAGGCCAGGAGTATATTTTGCAAAATTCCACTTTGTTGCTGCTGCATCTAGCACTTCATGGGTGTCTATGCCGAGTTTGAAAAATATTTTTGATAGCTCATTGACTAAAGCAATATTCAAATCCCTTTGTGTATTTTCGATGACTTTTGCTGCTTCAGCCGTTTTGATGTTTGGAGCAAGATAAATTCCAGCGTCTATAATATTAGAGTATAGTTTTTGAAGAAAGACAGCTGTTTGTTTGTTTGATCCGCTTACTATTTTAGTTATTGTTCTAAGGGATTTTGAGTCATCTCCCGGGTTAATCCTTTCGGGGCTATAACCACAGAAAAAATCTTGATTATATTTTAATCCAGATATTTCAAGCTCAGGCACGCAAATTTCTTCTGTTGCTCCAGGGTAGACTGTAGATTCGTAGACTACTATGTCATTCTTTGTTATAAATTTAGCAATAGTTTGGCTTGCCTTTATTAGGGGGGTAAAATTAGGTTTATTGCCTCTGTCAATTGGAGTCGGAACTGTAACAATGTACACATTACATTTGGCAAGCTCCTTTTCTTTTGACGAAAATTTACCATTAAACTCAGATAGTTGTGTTTTTGAAATCATGAGTGTCTCATCATGATTCTTAGCAAGACCGTCAATGCGCTCTTGAGAAATATCAAACCCCACAACATCAAATTGTTTTGAAAATTCAACTGCTAGGGGGAGGCCAACATACCCCAGACCTATAACACCTATTTTTATTTTTGAATCTATCATAGTTGCGCTGATTATATATCAACGAGCATATTTACATTACAATTTTTTACCATTTATCAAAAAACCATCATCATGTGTTGCTTCAGAGCCCAGTAGAACTATACTATGTGAAATTAAAAATTATCAATTTATAGCTATGAGCTTTCTAAAAAATATTGCATTTAAGCAAAAAATTCATTTAATAAAAGACTTTTTTTATGACTTTGTACTTATCAAGCGATCTATTTATGCTCTAGGGATTTCTTTGCTCTTTAGTTTTTATGTTCTTCAAACTTCCACCCTTCAGTTTGAAATATCTGCCACTCTTAAGGAGGCAGGTTTTGCCTCTGAAGATAAAAATATTTTAGGCTCCAGTGCTGCCCAAGTTTTTTTAGGAGGCTCAGGGGGGGAAGGTTCGGATGACTCTTTTAATGATTTTAAATCAAACATGCATTCATATGCGATGGCTAAAAGAATGTGGAGTCAGGGCTGGGGCTCTAAAATCTATGGTAATGGCGACTTAAATCCAGAATACTTTAATGCAATTCCAAAAAAACATAAGACCTCCAGCAAAATAGCAGCATTTGTATTGGGGTATGATTTATTTGAGTTCTATTCTGCGCATGATCTGCAAGCCTATATTATTCGTAGTTTTAAGGTTAGCAAAAAAAGAGGTTCAAGTAATATCACTGTATCAGCTTTAAAGTCTAATAAAGATTTTACTATCACATTCATGAGCGCCACTATTTTGGAGGCAGATAAGTACGCCAAAGAGATCCTGATTAAAAAATCTAATGAAGTTATTGCCTCAACCTATAAACAACTTGCCACATCAAAGAACTCATCAATATCTTCAGCCCTCGGAGGCACAATTAATTCAGAGTATTACAAAATTGGTAGGCTAGAAAATGATATGCCATTTCATATTGATATTATTGACCCTCCTCATTCATCTGAGTACCCAGTCCAACCAAATATAGCTGCTATCATTTACTCAAACCTTATTATCTTTTTAGTCTTCTCAGTATTGTTTTCCTTTGCTCAGAAGCATAAAGAAGATTTATGGTAAATGAATACTTTAAGATAGTTGATTACGGCGGCACTCTTGAGTATTACATATTTGAGTTAGCTAACTTTTCCGCACTAGCATTTCCCTTACTTATTATTTACAAGTTAGGCTTTATAAATACTAATTCATTTATAGTATGGCTTGCCTTATTCTTCTCCCCATTAGTGTTTAATTATTTTCTTTTCTCACCAGGATTATTTGGAGATCAGTTCATGTATGCGCGTGAATTGATCGCTCAAAAATCTACCTTAGATTCAAATGAAATAACCAGTTCTTTGTGGAGCTCAGGGCAAATTAACTCAGTCTCATTGTCAGCTAAGATACTCGGACTTATCCCCCTAGCAAACTTCATGACTGTAACCGCATTAGCATTTACAAATAAGTTAATCTTATTCCTCACTTTTTTATGGTTTAAAGGGCTCTTTAAAAATGAAAATGAAAATGAAGTGTTGCTATTTTTTTTGATTCCCAGTCTTGTCCTGTATTCATCCATGGCTTTAAGAGATACCTTGGTAATTGTTATTTCAATAATTTTTATAATTAATTTGATAAGGGGCAGGGCTTTATTGCCAATATTGCTTTTATTCCCTTTAGCTATCTTAAAAATACAAATGTTTGCAATACTATCTCTTTATCTTGTGGCGCACTTGATCTTTCAAGCGCATAGAGGCAAATACCTTTTTAGTCTTTTTATTTTTATACTTACCATTATTACTGTTATTTATGAGGAGGCGATTTTATCGACCCTTAATCTGTATAGGGTTGCTTTTATTGCAGAAGATTTTGTTGCTTTTGATGGATCTCGCTCATATCAAGCTTGGAATTTATATGGTGCAGAAGATGTCGAGGCTTTAAGGATTCAGTCAATGTTTGAGGCCATATATCTATCAGTATTAAAACTCCCCATTCTCTTGCTTATGCCCATGCCATGGAATTGGAGCAACATATTCTATCCAATGCAATCGATTGAAAGTTGCATTCTAATTTACCTCTATCTTAAATTATCTTTTGATAACAAAATGTATGAAAATTCTGAGTTTATTTTACTAACTTTTATTTTGTTGATAGGGCTATCTGTTTACGCTTTGATTATGGCAAATGAGGGAACTTTTGTGAGATACAGGTTTGCTCTTTATTATCCTTTTTTATTGGGATTGCTCTATCTTGCCAGAAAATCTTCCCAGGATACTCAAATTTTCCATCAGAGAACACCGTCTAACTAAGATCATCTATCAGCCTTTCTTGCGAGAGATTGAATCTTCCATACTTATCAATTGCTTTTTGATTTCTAGGAATTTGCTAATCAAAAATTAACAATTGTAGATTGGTATAAGTGTATAATATCGTAAATCTATACACGTTTATTATCAATTACAATTAGCCATGCATAATTCCTTCAAACTTCTATTAATCTCCACTTTTATTTTAATAGCCCCCTCAAAAATTTTGGCTCAGGAGCCTGGGGACGACTTAAAAGCTGCCTTAGATAAATTTAATAAAAATAATGAAGGTTCCGATTCCACTGGAGGCTCTAAAGCTTACGGAGGCGGGGGCTCTGCTGATGGCTATAAATCCTTTGTTCAAAATGAACTGCAAAATATTTTTGCTCAGACAGCGAAACTAGATGAGCAACAAATGCAGGATATTACATTTGCTGAGATCAATGCTCGGCGAATCGAGCTTGCCGTTTCATTATGCGAACAAGACCAAAGAGCATGTTTTTTAGTTGATCAGTATAGGTCTTACAAAACAAAAGAAGATATGCCGAAAGAGTTTGAAGCTCTTAAGTTGTTTGGACAAGATATTTTCTCTGGGTATACCAATGATTTCAACTTTTATGATAGCTTGCCTCTCGATAATCAATACATCATTAAAATTGGAGATAAGTTTAAAATTTCATTATTTGGAGGATTTACTCTTGAAACTTCATTAACAGTTGATATTAATGGCTCTATCATCATTCCAGATGTTGGCAAGTATCAAGCGGCTGGGTCAACATACTCTGACCTCTCATCGAACATCAAGAAAGATATTTCTAATAAATATCCTGGCACTGAAGCTTTTCTTTCGCTTGAAAGCCTGCGGTCAAAACAAGTCTTTGCATTAGGGAATGTAAGATCTCCTGGCACCTATGCCTTAAACGCATTTGGAACAGCCCTGAATGCTTTGATTTCCTCAGGTGGAGTGAAAGATAATAGCTCCTTAAGATCTCTTGAAGTAATTAGAAAAAATAATGTAATTGAGCAGATAGATTTATATGATCTATTGATAAATGGTGACATGAGTTCTGCTGATTTTGTGCTCAATGACGGCGACTCAATATTGGTGAAAGGATTGCAGTCCAGTGTTTCCATGATAGGGGAGGTCATTAGGCCTGCAATATATGAAATTCAAGATAATCAAAAGTTATCAGAAGTCATTGATTTTGCACTTGGCACAACGCCATTTGCAGATATGAGTAATATTTCAGTTAAAAGGCTAATGGCTAGTGGTGAAAAAACTATTATTAACCCCGAAGATGGTAATTTTATCTTACAAAATGGAGATCAAATTAGGATTAATACATCTTCAGGCCAAACCGTTCAATCTCTAGAACTGGTTGGAGCAATAAGGAATGCTGGAGATTATTCGCTAGACAAAAATCTAACCCTGGGAAGTATTATTAATCTAGGCAGAGACCTTCTGGCAGAAACATATACGGGCTTTGGGGTCATCAAAAGACTAAACTTTGCCTCTAAATCATTCAGATTAATAACATTTAATCTAAGTAACCAATCTCAGCTTGATCTATTAAACCTTTACTCCGGAGATCAAATCTTTGTATTCTCTAAGGATGATATAAAGTACACCCAATCATCTGAAGTATACAACTACCTACATTCTAAATTAAATGCTGCAAATGAGCTCAAGCTACCTTTGGATGCTCAAAATATGCCTTTTCAAATAGTTGCAAAAGATCAAGAATCTTCTGCATTGCCTTATAATGCATGTTTAGCATCCCTTGATGGCTTGCTAGTGAATCCAATCTCAAATTTTATATCAGCTAAATTAGAACTCTTCCCAAGCGTAATAGCCGCTGATTGCCCAGAGCTTTTGTCAAATAATTCCGAGCTTTTACCAATTCTTATTATTAATTCTATCCCGGTTTTAGGTAATATAAGATTTCCTGGGCTTTACCCAACCACAAGAGATCTGAATGCTTTAGAGATATTTAATCTTGCTGGAGGAGTTCTGGTCAGCAAGCTGAATTCTATTCCAAGCTTTGATGTTGGAGTAAGAGCAAGAGGCTTTGGGGTATACCCCTATGAGAGTTTAAGAGATTTAACAAATATATCTATGCTGAATCTTCGAATAGATGAATTATCTATTCCCTCTGGATTTGTAACGCTAAATGGAGAATTTATTAATCCCGGTACCTATCAGATAACTAAAGATACTCGCTTATCTCAACTATATGAAAGAGCAGGCGGCTTAACCTCTAATGCTTACCCGCTAGGTGGAATGCTCACCAGGGAATCAGTAAGAAAAATTGAACAAAAGGCTATAAATAGATCAAAAGCAGAGTTATCAGAAATTCTATCTTCAGCTGTAGCCAGTGGCTATTTGAAGCAAAACTCTACAGATTTAATAGGCTTGATAAGCCTCATGACTTCTTTGGATGATGCCAAAGCTACTGGAAGATTGGTGACTGAGTTAAATCCAACTATTATAAAGACCATGCCCTCACTTGATATTGCCCTGCATGACGGTGATACAATTTATATGCCAAAGCTTTTAAATACAGTAACTGTAGTTGGTCAGGTCTTGAATCCAGTGACTGTTCCGCACAAAGCTGGAGAAAAGTTTGATTACTACTTAAAGCTTGCTGGTGGCACGAAAAAAGAAGCTGATAGATCCAAGATATATGTCCTACAGCCAAATGGAGTCTCTTTAAGAAGAAAAAATGGATTTAAAATACCCCTGCTACCGTTCATGTCTTTTGAAAGAGATGATATATTGCCTGGTGGAACCTTGGTGGTCCCAAGACAAGCACGTCCCCTTGATTCGCTTGCTTTAGTCGAGACTGTTACCCCTATTTTAGCTAACTTATCAGTAACAGCTGCATCTATAGCCGCAATATCGAAGAACTGATCTCTTAAATGAGATGCTTTTTATTCATTTACGTGATTTTTTCATGCATCGTAATAGATGTGCGAGCGGATTTAGCTGATTATATATATCCTCATTTTTCTCAACCAACTTATTCAAATTATGGCACAGTTGGGTTGATTCAGATGCCCAGTGCAAGAATGCATCCAGCTGGCACAGTTGGGTTTACTTGGACACATGCTGATCCCTATCTTCGTGGCTCAATTATGGGTAATCCATTTGATTGGTTTGAAGCTTCCTACCAGTATACTGATGTCAATAATTTTCTCTATAGCGACTCACCAGCATTTAGTGGCAAACAATCCTATAAAGATAAAAGTTTTGATGCAAAATTTCGATTAATTAAAGAGCGAGCTTTCATTCCTCAGGTTGCAGTAGGCTTTAGAGATTTTGGTGGCTCTGCATTATTTGCTGCTGAATATATCGTTGCATCAAAATTAATAGGGAATGTAGATTTTACATTAGGCTTAGGATTTGGCACTATTTCTAACGGAAATATTTCGAATCCGTTAGCTCAGCTAGATTCTCGCTTTGAAAGTAGAAATAGAGCTGACATGGGTGATACACAAGGTGGCGAGATCAATTTTGGAAAGTTCTTTGGCGGGAAGGAGGCCGGTCTATTTGGGGGAGTGGAAATTTTTCTACCCAAGCTTAAAGGGGCGAGATTAAAAATTGAATATGATACAACAAACTATGCAGGTGGCGAAGGCGGTCTTGGTGGTGAAGGTTACTTACCAGTAGCCCAAGATGAAAAATTTAATTACTCCTTTGTGTACCCAATTAGTGAAAATTTTCATGTGAAACTCGGCTATATAAGAAATAATACTCTAAGCTTTGGTTTCTCTCTCGCAGGAAACTATTACGACAGAAATGCTACGGTCATTGCCAAAAAAAATCCACCACCCAAAATAGATAATTCTGAAATTTATAAAAAAGTTGTTAACGCTAAAAAAGCTGAGAATTTATATAAATCATCTCTCAAGATATTGGGAGACAACCAGTTATACCTGCGAACAGCAAACGTTGATGGTACAAAATATGAGGTTACATTTGCGCAGTCAAAATACCTTAATAATACCCAAGCAATTGGCAGGACAGCAAATATCCTCAATGAAATTTCCCCTGATGTCATAGATGAATTCTCAATAGTAACAATCAATGCAGATCAGTCTTTGTTTGCAGTTGATATTCCAAGGGCTTCATATAACCTTTACAAACCTGGTAAAAAAACAGGCGCGTTACTAGAGGATGTCAGAATCTATAAACCTGATTCAAAGCAACATACTGAGCACGACTTTAGACCAACAATGAGATTGCCTTCTAGCATGTACAAGATTTCTCCTGCAATAAGAAGCCAAATAGGTGGCCCTGATGGTTTTTATTTTGGAGACTTTTCAATAGCAGTGCATAGTGAAATTCTTATTAAGCCTAATCTTAATATTTTAGCTGTTGGCTCAATTGGATTGATCGATAACTTTGATGAATTGAAGTTAGCATCAGACAGTCTTTTGCCAAAAGTTAGAACTGATATTGTGAAGTATCTAAAAGGCAGCAAAAAGTCACACATTACCAGACTGCAGGTTAACTACTTTGGTAATCCTTATCCAAATATTTACACAAAGCTTTCAGCCGGAATCTTTGAACCAATGTTTGCAGGTTATGGAGGCGAGGTTCTGTATAAGCCATTTGGGCAATTTTTTGGTATCGGTGCTGAAATATGGCATGTAAGACAACGTTCATTTAGGCAGCTCTTCAGCTATCGAGATTATGAAACTGTCACTGGACACATGAATTTTTATTATCGAGAGCCCACTACTGGAGTATTACTACATCTAAGGGGTGGAAGATATCTTGCTGAAGACTCTGGTTTTACATTCAATGTCTCAAGAGATTTTTCGAGCGGCTTAAATATGGGTGTCTTCTTTTCTTTAACTGATATTAGCAAGGCTGAGTTTGGGGAGGGAAGTTTTGATAAGGGATTCTTTTTTAATATACCCATTCAAGTTTTCTTCCAAGAGTTTTCAAGGGGTCAAAGTGGATTTGGTTTAAGGCCCTTGACTCGTGATGGAGCGCAGTTTTTAGTTCATGCACAAAATCTCTGGAGTACAACTTACCAAGCAAGTAGATCGCAGATTATCAGTGAGTGGGATGGTTTTTATGATTAGACTGCTATTTGTTATCTTATTTCTAACTTCATGTGGAAATCTACCAATCACATACCTGCAAAACTTTTCGTCTGTCAATTCTGTTGTATTTGGTTTTCCTGAGTATGAGATAACGGAAGAGGTATTTAATGAATATGATAATAGCTTTATAAAAGTTAGATTTGGCAGAGGTCCTCATGCTATTTTAGTTCTGGCTTATGTAGAGAATAATGTCTATGAGTGGGTTGGAGCAGACAATGTTCAGATATTTACTTTAAATGGAAGAATTATTAAAACAGCTGGCTTAACTAACAATTTTGAAATACTTAGACCATTAAATGATATCTATTCATCAAGTGAAGTGTATGAGACTATTAATCTTTACAATCCAGACCTCATTTCTTCTACCATATATAGGTCCATGAATTCACGCGAAGCAACTATTAAAAAACTTGGTCGTCAGATTCAGGTTAACAGAATAGAGGAAAGTTTTGACCTAGATCTCATCGGTTGGACTGGAGTGAATCTTTATTATCGCAACACTTCTTCGAACCAGATTGAATCCTCGGAGCAAAGAATTCACCCTAGGCTGCCAATTGCAAAGATTGAATATTACTTTAAGTATTAGCTCTCCTAGTTTAGCTGTAATTTTCAGTGTTGAGCGCTGATTATTGATTGCACAACCTGTAGCTAAACTTTCCTTAAGATTGGGCTACCTCAGACAAGCTTAATTCTAGACAAAAAAAACCCACCTTGAAGGTGGGTTTTTTAAAACTAACTATTATTTATTCACCAACTAGCCTTGTTCTAGTTTCGGTTTTGAGAACTTGCGTAGTGTAGGTTTGATTGATTCCAACTTCCTGAACAAAATCTTGAATCAGATCAATCTCATAATAGACATCCTGAACGATATCTTGATTAAAGTTTTGAACAAAATCTTTTTGGAGGGTAACATATCCATCACCAAGGACTTCAACAATGGTTCTGTTGGCACCTAAGTCTGTTACGTAGTCATCCTGGCTTATGTTGCCTTCTTCATTTAGCCCGTAGAATGCGTCTGCTTCATCATAGGTGAGGCCACCTTCGGTGAATATTGGAATTTCTTGAACAATATCTTGAACTATATTTTGATCAAACGATTGGACAAAGTCCTGATTAATGTCTTGATTGTAGTCACCTAAAGCAGAACCAGAAGTTCCTTCAGGAACAGGGCTATCATTTTTTAACCATGTCTGAGTAGTCGTATTAGTATTAGTATTCGTATTGGTTGAAGTATTGGTTGCAGTCGCGGTAGTAGTATTTGTATTTGTTGTATATCGAACCAATGTCTGTGTAGTTGTATTGGTATTCGTATTTGTATTCGTATTCGTATTAGGCATGTATACACCAGTGACAGTATTCGTAGTCGTATTTGTACTTGTGTTTGTATTAACATTTACCTGTGTTGGCACATAGTATGAATACTCATACGTTTCAGTTGGCGCTGGTGTTGGTGCAGGTGTTGGTGCAGGTGTTGGTGCAGGTGTTGGTGCAGGTGTAGGTGCAGGTGTAGGTGCAGGTGCAGCTCCACCACCATCGCCTGAATCAATAACCGCAGCAAGAGCAGCAGCAGCAGCCACAGCACCAGCTATGGCGCCAGCACTTAATGAGCCAGAGGCTTCTTTTTTTGCCTTTTCACCAGCAGCTTTAGGAGAAGATGCATCCGCATTCTCGTCGGCCGCTTGAGAAAAAACACTTGGTGATAATACGCTTCCAAGAAACGCAACCACCATAGTCAATGAATGCCTGATTGTTAATTTAAGTTTTGCCATTTTTATTTCTCTCTATTATCTATCTATTAAAAAGTGCTCACGTGAAACTTTTACACATATTTATGAACTCTATGTGCATTTTCACTTAATACTTGCCGAATGTCTACAGTGGGACTGACTTAAATATAATTATATTTATCACACCCTTTAAACATTTCGGTCGGCAATATTAGCAGATTCTTTTTCATTTTGTCAAAAAACATAGCTTTTTTTAATAGGCCTTGTAAAAAATATTGCTGTGTCAGTAAGACAATGAACATTTTAAGAGCATGCTTGCTCATTCATTATAAAGTGTTTTTTGTTTACACATATGTATGATAGCAACTAAATTTTTAGGATGTAGCGCAGCCTGGTAGCGCACCTCGCTGGGGGTAAGGTGGTCGTCGGTTCAAATCCGGCCATCCCGACCATCATTGATTACATGAATATTACTTTGATTTATTTATAACTTCCTCTGCATACCAGTTTATTTCAGCAATCATTCCTTCCAGAGTTCTTTCATCAGCACCACCTTCATAGGTATTTCTAAATGCAACAATTACCTCTGTGGCTCCTAAATCTTCTAATTGCTTAATTCCATCTGGAGAATATGCTGCTTCTCCCATAACCTGAAATTGATAATTAGGATGATTCATTGTTCCGAAGTCCTCCCTAAAAGAATTAATTTGATCAATCAAGCTCTTTGTTTCCTCTAAGCTTAGCCCAGCACTTATCCAACCATCACCAACTCGTGCAGCACGTCTTAATGCTGGTTTTGAATGACCGCCAATAAGTATAGGGACTGGTTTAGTTGGAGCAGGACATAGCTTTAATTCAGGAATATCATAAAACTCTCCTTTATAGGAGAAATACTCGCCATTCATAAGTCCTTTTAAAATATCTATTTGTTCATCCATTCTTTTGCCACGCTTTTCCCAGCGCTCTCCTGTTGCCAGAAAATCTTCGTACCAGGGACTTACACCCACTCCAAAATGGAACCTATTATTAGTCATTACCCCTAATGTTGTAACAAATTTAGCAGTTGTAACCGCTTGTCTAGGCGCTAGTTTATAAACCGATGTGGAAAACTCTAATTTGTCGGTAACTGCAGCAATAGCAGGAATGATTGAAAACGGTTCTAAGAAAGGCACGCCATCTAAAAAGTCTCGACTCCCATCATCGTTGTAGGGATAAGTAGAATCACATTCTTTTGGATAACAAATACTATCTGGAAATGTTATGGCATCAAAGCCAGCTGCTTCTGCTGCTTTGCCTAGCTCTAGATAGAAAGACGGATTACACATTGAAGGATGATATGAAAAACGCATGATTTTTACCTTTAGGTTAAATATAAAAGAACATTTATAATAACAATGTTTTAGATAAAGCGACATTCAAAAGTTCGTAAAATATAGTAGATTTTTTCAATATAACCTTATTAACTTATGCAGAAATCAAGAAATGATCCAGAGCTTCAAGAATGGCTTGACGCTCTAACAAATATTATTTCTGAGGATGGCAGTGATCGAGCCTCATTTATCTTGGGTAAGCTAGCATCAGAGCTTACTGCGCTGGGAACTATCCCTAATTATAATCTCACCACCCCTTTTAGAAATACCATTCCTGTAAGCGAAGAAGCCAAGATGCCTGGGGATTTATTTATGGAGAGAAAAATTAGATCTCTGATTAGGTGGAATGCATTAGTCATGGTTCTAAGAGCAAATAAATCTGATGATGATTTAGGTGGTCACATAGCCACATTCTCATCTTCCGCAACACTTTATGATGTTGGCTTCAACTATTTTTTTCAAGGTTCAGCAGAAAATCAAGAGGACTTAATCTATTTTCAAGGTCATTCCTCGCCTGGTATATACGCAAGAAGTTTTTTAGAGGGATATTTTTCTGAGGAAGATCTTGATAATTTTAGACGCGAGGTAGATAAGCCGGGAATCTCATCCTATCCTCATCCCTGGCTAATGCCTGAGTATTGGCAATTCCCTACAGTTTCAATGGGCTTGGGCCCAATCATGGGAATTTATCAGGCAAATATTATGAGATATCTTTCTGCTAGGGGTCTTGCACCTCGAAATAATCGTAAGGTTTGGGTATTTTGTGGAGACGGCGAGATGGATGAGCCTGAATCCAAGGGAGCTATCGGGCTGGCAGGACGAGAAAAGCTGGAAAACCTCATTTTTGTTATTAATTGTAATCTCCAGAGGCTTGATGGCCCTGTTCGAGGAAACAATAAGATTATTCATGAGCTTGAAAGAGAATTTAGGGGCTCAGGCTGGAATGTTATTAAGGTTGTATGGGGAAGACAATGGGACCCAATTTTTGCAAGAGATAAACAGGGAAAATTGCAAGAATTAATGGATGCGGTTGTTGATGGTGAGCTCCAAAATTTTAAAGCGAAGGGTGGCGCCTACACTAGAAAGAAATTTTTTGGTCAAGATCCAGATGTTTTGGAGATGGTAGAGGATCTAACAGATGAGGATATTTATAAGTTAAATAGAGGTGGCCATGATCCATATAAAGTTTATGCGGCTTATCACAAAGCAGTGAACTCTAAAGGTGCACCTACCGTAATTCTTGCTTTGACTACAAAGGGCTACGGGACTGGCTCACGAGAAGCTGATAATACAACCCATCAAGTCAAAAAATTGACCCTAGATAATATTAAGTCTTTTAGAGATAAATTTGATATACCTGTGTCAGATGATGATATCGAGCAATTACCATATGTCAGGCCGGCTAAAGATTCTCCTGAAATTCAATACTTATTAAAAACACGCGAAGGTTTGGGCGGGCCAATACCAAGAAGACGTCAGCACGTTAAAAAGTTAACCATGCCAGACGCTAATATTTTTGAGAAATATGTCACTGGCTCAGATGGCAAAAAAGTATCTTCTACTATGTCTTTTGTTCGCATGATGACTGATGTCATTAAGGATAAAAAAATTGGGCAACATATAGTACCCATTGTTCCTGATGAAGCTAGAACCTTTGGGATGGAGGGACTCTTTAGGCAGATAGGCATTTATTCTTCTGAAGGTCAAAAATATAAACCTGAAGATGCGGACCAGGTCATGTGGTACAAGGAATCAAAGGATGGTGTAATGCTTGAAGAAGGCATTAATGAATCAGGTGCGTTTTCCGCATGGATTGCATTGGCTACAGCTTACTCAAATTATGACCTTCCAATGGTTCCAATCTATCTTTTTTATTCTATGTTTGGCTTTCAAAGAATTCATGACTTGGCATGGGCGGCAGGCGATTCACAGGCCAAAGGCTTTCTTATTGGCGCAACATCCGGCAGAACAACGCTAAATGGAGAAGGTCTTCAGCACCAAGACGGCCACAGCCATCTTTTTTCAGCTACTATCCCAAATTGTCTTTCTTATGATCCTGCTTATGCTTACGAACTTGCAGCAATCTTTCAGCACGGCATTCAAAAAATGTTTGTAGAGTTAGAGAATTACTACTATTACATTACTGTAACCAATGAAAACTATGAGCAGCCTGCTAAGCCTGAGGGTTCCGATGAGGGAATTATTAAAGGGCTGTACCGACTTATTGAAAATAAAGAGCATCAAGTTATTTTGCTTGGCTCTGGATCAATTTTAAACGAATCTGTGAAAGCTGTAGAGATTTTAAGCTCTGTTGGAATTGTGGCAGAGGTATGGAGTGTTACCAGTTTCAACATGCTCAGAAAAGATGGTATTGATAAGCAGCGGTTTAATGAGCTTAATCCTGATCTTTTATCAAAAGTCAGTTATGTCGAGGAATGCTTGAGCAATGAGTCCATTCCAGTCATAGCTTCCACAGATTATATGCGAGCCTATCCTGAGCAAATTCGTAGCTATATCAAAGCTCCATTTTATACGCTTGGAACTGATGGTTACGGTCGAAGTGATTCCAGAGAAAAGCTAAGAGAGTTTTTTGAAATAGATGCAAATAATATCGCTCGAATGGCTGCTTATGCCATATTTAAAAAAGGCTCAATGACCAAAACTGAGATTAATAAAATTTATAAAAAGTTTAAGGTTAATCCTGCCAAGCCGAATCCCTGGGAGGTTTAATGAGTACTCAAATATTAAACATACCGGATTTAGGGGAAGCTGAGGATGTAGAAGTCATAGAAATTTGCGTCAAACCTGGCGATATTGTTAGCGAAGAAGATCCTATTATTGTTTTGGAGTCTGATAAGGCTGCGATGGAAATACCAACCTCTCTTGGGGGTAAGGTGCTTGAAATTAAAGTATCTATTGGCGACAAAGTGAGCGCAGGATCACCATTTCTAGAGATTGAAGGTGATGCAGATGAGCCATCTATTGATACGCAGAAGCCAGCCATAGATTCTGTTATGACCCCAGAGATTCCCCAGACCTTTAAGAAGTTAGAGGAGGCTATTGAGCAACCTATAACAGCTGCACCAGCTCAAGATTCTAGCAACAGGGGATCTTTTTATGCTGGTCCCGCAGTAAGAAAGTTGGCCAGAGAGTTTGGGATTCAGCTTTCCCTGGTAGCACCTTCAGGACCCAAGAATAGAATTCAGAAAGAAGATTTACATGCTTTTGTTAAAGCTCGTCTAAGCGATGCAAATAATAATACATTCACTTTCACTCAACCTACCATTGATTATTCAAAATGGGGTTCTGTTAAAGAACAGCCATTATCAAAATTCCAAAAATCTTCTTTAACCAACCTTCATACGTCTTGGATTAATATTCCACATGTTACTCAGCATGATGAATGCGACTTGTCCGAGCTTCTTAGCCTAAGATATCAACTCAATACTAAACATGAACTTAAAATCTCACCGCTAGCTTTTATCTCTAAGGTTACCGCAGAGGTGTTAACAGAATTTCCAATGCTCAACAGTTCTTTGGACCAGGGCCTTGAAAAAATAGTTATTAAAAATTATGTAAACATGGGTATAGCCGTTGACACTCCAGAGGGTTTGATTGTTCCAAATATCAAGAATGTTCAAGAGAAATCAATCCTTAGTATCGCTGAAGAAATTGCAATGCTTGCAAGTGCAGCAAAAACAAGAAAGCTAAAGATTCAAGATCTGAAAGGAGCTTCCTTTACCATTAGCTCGTTAGGAGTGGTAGGAGGGAAATTCTTTACACCCATTATAAATCCTCCAGAGGTAGGAATTCTTGGGCTCTCTAAAACTTTTGCTAAAGTAGTTGCTAAAAATGATGGATTTGAATCTCGAGAGTTTCTACCACTATCCTTGAGTTATGATCATAGAGTAATAAATGGTGTCTATGCTGCGCAATTTGTCACTCAGCTAGGTGCTGCGCTAGGAGATACCTCATTAATGGAGAAAAACTTTAAATGATTGATAAGAATTTTCAAACAGGGTGTGTGTTAATTGTTGGTGGTAGCGGTGGCATTGGTTCATTGTGCGCTAAAGAATTTGCAAAGGCTGGAGCTAAAGTTGCAATTACATATTATAAAAATGAACAAGCCGCTTTAGATATTGCAAATGAGATTAATAAAGGCGTTGAGATCTTTCAGCTAGATAACAAGAAACCCGATTCAGTTAACGCGGTGATGGATGAGCTCATTCATAAATTTGGATCCATCAATACCATCGTTAATGCGGCAGGCTTTGATATACCTCAAAAGTTTATAAGTGAGATAGATATTGATTTATGGAAAAGCGTGATGGACGCAGATGTGAATGGCTTTTTTAATCTAGTTAAGTCTGGTTTGCCTCACCTCCGAGCTTCCGAGGGTTCGATGGTCTTTATTAGTTCAGCCGGTCTTTTCAAGTATCCTCCGGGCGATGTTTTATCAGTTGCACCAAAGGCTACAATTGAACATCTGCTAAAAGGTATCGCTAAAGAGGAAGGTAAAAATGGAGTAAGAGCTAACTCAATTGCGCTTGGGGTGATAGATACAGGAATTTTTCATCGCCTAAGAGAGGAAAATAATACGTTTTTTGATGATGCATGGCATGAATCTGTTCTCAATACTTTGGCGTTAAAAAGGTTTGGGTACCCAGAAGAAGTTGCACATACATCAGTTTTCCTTGCATCCTCTAAAGCTGGATACATAACTGGTCATTGCCTCCCCGTAGACGGGGGTTATCATCTCTAGTTGTTAAACAAAGAAGTCGCTATTTTCAACTCCTAATTGCATTGCACCATAGTTTCTACTGAAGCTTGTGGGATTATTTGCAACATGAGCTCTTGCAGTGTGTACATCAAGAAAAATTTTCTGTATGTCACTCCCTTTAAAGACAGCGCCACCACCAGCATTTGAAAATAGCTTATCTACAACCTCGAGGCACTTCTCTATAACAAGCGATGCATCATACCTAAATTTAACCCTGTTAATCATAGCTATACCACCCTGATTGCCAGCTTCCTCAACCATGACGTCATAATTGCGAAACATCACTGTTTCAAGCGCATCAATTTGCGAAGAGGCCTCAGCAATTAGACTCTGAGTGTGGGTATCTCCAGCTAATTTAGCCGGATCACTTGAGGCTTTACCATTCGCACCCTCAATAAATAGCTCTAACATTTTCTTTGTTGCACCAATCGCCGGAGTGGAAACAGCGCGAACAAAGAGTTGTCCCCAAGGAATTTTATATAGATCATTTTTATTCACTTCATAACCTGGGTTTGTTAAATTAAAGCCGTCTGATTGCTTGTGTGTTCTGTACTCAGGAACAAATACATCAGTCACATGTACATCTTGACTGCCTGTTGCCTTAAGTCCCATGGAATACCAAGTATCTTTAATTTCATAATCACTTCTTGGTAATAGAAAAGTTCGGTATTCAGGAGCTCCACCTTCTGGTGGAAAAATTAAACCACCCAAAAGAGCCCATTCACAATGTTCTGAACCGCTAGACCATTGCCAATGACCTGAGATATTAAATCCTCCCTCTACTGGAGTGACTTGCGCCATTGGTGCATAGGATGACGAAACCAAAGTATCAATATCTTCGCCCCAAATTTCTTGCTGAGCCTTATCATCATAGAGAGCAAGCTGAAAGGGGTGGATACCAACAACACCTAGAACCCAGGCTGTTGACATACATCCCTGAGCGACCCTAAGTTGAACTTCAGAAAATGTATGTGGATCTAATTCGAAGCCACCATACTGTTTTGGCTGAAGTATTTTAAAAAAGCCAGCATCTTTGAAATCCTGAATTGTTTCTTTTGGAATTCTTCTATCTTCGTTAGCCGCTTCTGATCGAGCCTTAAGAACTGGTATTAAGTCCTCGGCTTTCTTGATCAGCTCGTTATGAAGTTCTAAGTTTGTTCTTTCTTGTATAGCTACTGCTTGCATTTAAATATCCTCATTAATAAGAATGTTAATGATTTCATTAATAGTTAATAGATTCAACTTTATTTCTCACAATATATAAATTTATTTCTACGAATTACACATCTTTATAGCCTAAAATAATGAAATATATGCATTATGGAACAGCTATGTTGATTTAAATAGAGTTAGGTTAATATGATTAGTATATGACCAATCCTCTTGTAAAATGTAAAGCTGGCTCTATCTCTGGTACCTACAAAAATAATGTTAATTTTTTTTATGGGATCCCATATGCAGAACCTCTCACACCCAATACTCAGTGGAATGCCCCGGAGCATTTAAAAAAAGAAATGACTCTGGATGCAACCATTAAAGGATTTACTGCTCCGCAAACTATTTATAGACAATCCCTATTTCAAGATGCATCTTTGCCTGCAGAATCAATTAATTGTCTAACCCTCAACATAGCTTCCAAAAAATTAAATGCAAAAATGCCTGTGATGATTTGGATTCATGGAGGGGCATACATTACAGGCTCTGCTAATTCTTCACTCTATCAACTCGAGACATTGGCTCTTCATGACGTGGTGCTTGTAACAATAAATTATCGACTTGGGCCATTTGGATTTTTAAAACTAGATGAAGTAACAGACGGCAAAATCTCCTCAACTGGTAATGAGGGGCTAATGGATCAAAGAATCGCAATTGAGTGGGTAAAAAGTAATATCCAAGATTTTGGTGGCGATCCAGATAATATTTCTTTATTTGGCGAGTCAGCAGGGGCATGGAGTGTTGCATTGCAAAGCGCTGCAGATCCCTCCTGTGAATTGTTTTCAAAGGCGATTTGCCAAAGTGGTGGCATGGATGCATTTATTCAAAAGGATAGGGCAAATCAATGGGGAGAATTATTTTTAAAGACCCTTGCAGATAATGGATTATTGGTTGAGGATTTATGTAAAGTGCCTCATGAAAGTATTATTAGCATTGCAAAAAAAATGAAACATACCATGATTTCCGGGGGGCAGTGGCTAGCCCCTGAAATTGGATTTTCTCCTGTTGCTGATGGAAAATTTTTGCCACTTGATCCTATAAAAAATTTCGAAGGCTCTGATATCAATCTATTGATTGGGACAACCGCTGATGAGTACAAATTATGGTCTGAACTAGAGCCTTATTTTCAAAATTTAACAAATGAGCAGTTTGCAAAACGTCTGAGCAAGATATTTGATAAGCATGCAATTTCTAAAATACAATCACTTTATTTAGGTGGGGATATAGGAGAGCACAGCTACAAAAATGCACTATCAAGCATTATGACTGACTGGACTTTTGGAATTCATGTAACAGAATTGCTTGAAAGGCATAAAAGCAAATCATTTGGCTATCAGTTTAATGTAAATAGTCCCTTGCTGAATGGCAGGCTCGGAGCATATCACGGCAGTGAACTACCATATCTTTTTGGCTCTTGGGAACATAATTTTTTAGATTGGTGCTCGCAAGATGCAAAAATAATTGCAGAGTTTTTACAAACCTCTTGGACTAACTTTGCTAAAACTGGCTCTCCATCATCAGAATTATTTGAGTGGCAAACTTATTCCAAAAATAACTTGGTGGCACAAATA
>Ga0213869_10000194_pt1 | contig 49565 bp, 64 predicted proteins | sample PICome_10_FD_160083 | JGI IMG/M metagenome (GOLD analysis project Ga0213869, IMG submission 160083) | Coastal seawater microbial communities near Pivers Island, North Carolina, United States - PICO132 | ecosystem: Environmental > Aquatic > Marine > Coastal | place: USA: North Carolina...
GACTATTATAAAGTTGATGTTGCAACAGGAACAGACTATAACAATACTGTTACATTTACTGGATATGGAACATACAACTATCACAGACCTCCTTCGCCATATGCGACAACTGCATTTAACGTAGGAAACATTGACAGTAGAATTCTTAACGATCAAGATGTAACAAAGCCAGACAGTATGAAAGGCCCAGCGGTAACAATATGGGCACCTGGTACAAATATTATTAGTGCATGTTCACAGATATCAGAAATAGGTGGCCCAACACCTTATAAGCTCGATGGAAGTTTTGGGCAGCAATCTATTAGTGGTACAAGTATGGCAAGTCCACAAGTATGTGGTGTGGGTGCTTTACATTTACAAGCAGACCCTGCATTAACACCAGCACAATTAAAACAAAAACTAGAAGATAATTCCCCTGCTGTAATGTTTACAACTGGCTCAGATACTGATTATAATGCATATACTACTAGCATTATGGGCTCTGCAGGTAAAATTTTGTATAACAAATATAAAACAGACGAAGCACACAAATTAGAAGGAAGCGTTACCATTACAAACTTAGGTATCGCATAAATACAGTAGAGGAACAAATATTATGGCATTAGCATTTCCAAACAGTCCTTTAGTAGGAGACCAATATACAAGCGGTGGCGTTACATGGCAATGGAACGGTACAACTTGGGATATCGTTATCTCTGGTGGAGGCGGTGGAGGCGGTGGTTCAAGCCTATCATTTGCTACTATTGCAGTATCAGGACAAGATAACGTTTCAGCAGATAGTGGAGCAGATACACTAACACTAGTTGCTGGTGCAGGAATGTCTATCACTACAAATGCTAGTACAGATACAGTTACACTAACATCAAGCGGCGGCGGAGCAGGCGGAAATATATTTTCAACTATTTCAACTGATACAGGTGCAGATGTTGTAGCAGATGCTTCAACAGATACATTAACACTTACAGGTGGAACAAATATTCAATCAGTAGGTGATGCAGCATTAGATAAAGTAACGCTTGATATGATTCCTTTTTCAATTGATTTTTTATCAGATGTAGATACTACAACAACAGTACCAACAACAGGACAAGTTCTAAAGTGGAACGGTACATCTTGGGTGCCAGGTGTTGATAGTACAACAGGTGGCGCAGGTACTGATGCAGATACACTAGATGGTTTTGACAGTTCATACTTTTTAAATTATAATAACCTAAGTAACAAACCTAGTTTATTAGCACTTACAGCCTTAAGCGTTGGTGCTAATGCAACAGCATCGGGTAACGGTGGACTTGCATATGATGATTCAACAGGTGTGTTTACTTACACACCACCTAATCTTACAAGTTTCTTAACAAGTGTAGCATTTACTGACATAACAAGTAAACCAACTACAATTGCAGGTTACGGAATTACAGATGCTTTCGATGGAGCATATGGCTCACTTACAGGTGCACCAAGTATTCCATCAAATAACAATCAGTTAATTAACGGTGCAGGATACATTACAGGAATTGGTTCATTGTCTATTGATGCACTAAGTGATGTTGACACAACAACTGCTGCACCAACAAGCGGACAAGTACTTTCTTGGAACGGCAGTAACTGGGCACCTTCAGCATCAGGCGGTGGTGGAGATGTAAACCAAAATGCGTTCTCTACTATTATGGTAGCAGGACAAAGTGATGTTGTAGCAGACAATCCAACTGACACACTAACACTTACAGCCGGTACAAACATTACACTTACAACAAACGCAAGTGGCGATAGTGTTACTATTACAGCATCAGGTGGCGGAGCAACAGACTTTGACGACTTAGGTGATGTAACATCAGCAGGATTAAAAGTTTCAGATATTTACTTGCCAGCAATTACACAATTAGTTGTTGGTGCTAGTGGTACTTCTGCTTACACATTTGATCAGTACGGCGGAAACAATCCTACAATTTATGCAATTAGCGGAACAACGATTGCATTTAACTTACAGGGTGTTTCAGCAAGTCATCCATTCCAAATTCAAGATGCTACAAGTGCAGCATATAATACAGGTTTAATACACGTATCAGATACTGGAACAGTAACTACAGGTTCTAGTGCGAATGCGAAAACTGGTGGAATATTGTATTGGAAAATTCCTGCAGGAATATCAGGTGGTTACAGATATCAATGTACTAACCACGGTGCTATGGTAGGTTCAATTACTATTAAGAGCTTCGCTACAATTTAACACTTATTATCTTTTAATCTTTTATCAAGCATTTTTCTAACAACAGCAATGTCCTGACGTTGTTCTGTTGCTTGTGTCATAGCTTTTGCATCAAATGCAAGATTAGCATGAACTTCATCTAATTTTTTTACTACATTAATAAGTTTTTCAAGCAGTCCGTTGCATTGCGCTCTTTCTACTTCGTCAGACACGCTTTTGATTCTTTCGTGAAAATCTTTAACGTCTTTTTGAAATCTAGGTTCTTCAGATAGTATTAACATCTTTGTGTAACTCCAAAATAGTTTCTATTTTTGTTCTTATTAGATTATTATTTAATGTGTTTCTAAGTCCAGTATGTAAGTTCTTGGGCAAGTAATTTAAATCACACCAACTCATTGTATTTGCTTTTGTAGTTAAAAATTCTTTCTTTACTAAACAAATATAAGTTCCGTATTCAAAACCTTTATCTTGGCTCAAATACAATTCAATAGGAACAATTTTACCTTTAGAAAAATCTTCTTGTAATGCCAAACTGTCATCAATTACAGAAGTTTTTCTTGCAAACGTAGGAACAGACCACTTTTCATTCTCTAAGATTAGTAGTATTCGTTGAGTGTCTGTTGACAGATATAGTATTCCAGCTCTCTTTTGCATTAAAATACTTATGCTGGGTTAGGGTCAATTCTCCAATAACCTGGCGAGTATTCACCTTCGAATGATTTAAGCCATTCAGTACCCGTCCATTTATATTGGATGCCTGTTTTTAAATTTTGGAAATATGTTGGATTTGCTAGTGTGTTTGGATCAGCTAATGTAATCCAGTCTGTTCCATTCCATTCAATAATTGAATTTGCAACAATAATAGGATCTTCACCAGTTGAACCTTTCCATGCATCTGGCCCGTCATAGGCTTCGTTGTATGGAGTTTCTCTGTAACTTTGTCCAACATTATCACTATCGTTAATATTATCAAGTACTAGGTATCTTGTGCCTAGTGGTATTGCTGTATAACTTCCCCATTTCTCAATAGGATTAAACTTGTAAGGATCAATAATAGCATCAACAGTAGCACGGGCAGCAACGCCATTTACAGTTGAAGCAATAGTAGTATTAGTTGGAATAGTATCTTGATCAAATGTTATTAACAATACTTTAGGGTTAGAAGGATTAACAGCATACGATCCAACCATTTCAAATCCTGTAGGCTGTCTAAAGTATATTCTTGCTCCTGCTTTAAATCCGCCTAATCTATCTAACACAGCATTCCAATCAATTTCTGTAGTTTTACTTTTTACTTCTTTATCTTCAAGTCCTAGTGCATTTACTGCTTCGTCATCATCTACAATGGTTAAGTCATAATCGTATGGTTGATTATTGTTTGACTTGAATAGTAACACACCGTAACGTGCATTTATATATTGTGTAGACTGTGCTGTTGTAGCATCATAAACTAAGTCATTTAGATTTGTTACATCACCCGACTCAGTAAATATGTTTGCAATAACACTTCTAACAACACCAAGTTTTTTAACTTTAGTTGGCGGAGAAATGTATATTGGCATTGTAAATTCTAGTGTGCATATATCAATATCGTCGTCAACTCCTGTAGGCACTGCACGTGATGTAAACTGAGTTGATTCTAAATTAATTACACTTAAACTAGTCCAATCAATATAGTTGTCTGTTGTTTGAATAGCCATAGATGGATTAAACAACACTAATATTTGTTCTAGTATTTGTAATTTTTGATCGGTATTAGAAGTCCAAATATCTGCTTTCATTGTTAAGATAAAAGGAGTAGGCATAAGTCTTTCAACAGTGTATGCGTTACCTTGTGCGCCTGTGTAGTTAGGCTCGCCTGTGCTTTCGTCAAATGTAAAGTCTCTTTCTCTTACACTCATTTTACTAACAAATGAAGGATCAGTTAAACGATCTCTGTCAATTTGCAATCCTGAAATGTAACAAGACATACGAGGAACAGTAGGTAACTTGTTCTCAGAATTTTCTCTGATAATTGAAGCAACCTGTCTTGTAAGATCACCATACATAACAGGAATTGTTTGCTGAGTCTTATCACCTGCTTCATATTTAAAGCCTATGAAGGCTCTCATAAACTGAGTTACGTATCTTCTTATTTGTCCGTCGTAAAAGAAATCCATTAATCGTCTGCCTTGGGTCTAAGAGCTTTACTCAAGCTCTGTTTCTCTTCAATTTGTTTACCACCTATATTATTAACTGTTGTATTGTTAATAAATGAATCCTTACCTTTACTTATTGCAGGGTCGTGTCCAGCAAAATCTTTACCTGCACCTACTTGACTTGGACCTAAGTTACTTCTTGTCATTCTTACATCATCTTCAGTTTTTCTCCAACGTATTCCGTCAAATCTAAACAAGCGTGTAGGTTTGTAATCAGTACGTAAGTGAAACTGTCCTTCAATAGGATTGAGAGGAAATGCTATACCTTGTGTAAACGGTGCACCATTTTCTGGTAACCCGTCACCAATTAGATAACCTTTATATGCATTACCTTCTGGTGTTTGGTATGCAGTGTCAGCAGTAACAGACATATAAACTTCGTTACCTTTGTCATCAAGTAATGTATTACCATCTTTGTCTGTACTAGGAATTAGTAAGTCATCACTGTCAGCTGTAACAAGTTCTGTGTTACCTTGATTGTCAGTTTGCATAGTATAAAATCTACTAGTGTCATAACCTGACTCTGGTGAATCTGCTTCAGCTTGATCAAGTACTGCTTGTGTCACTTGCATTTCTTTTTCATACGTACTCATAATATCTTTGAGTGTATCTGCAAGTTTGTAATAAGTTGAGTTAGGTGGTTCAACATTTGTAACTTCTGATATAACTTGATACTTTTCGCCATTAGGAGCAATAACTATGTCTCCTGGGAAGTAAGTTGACTCAGCATTCCAAGTACCTTTTAGTGCTTCTTGGTCTGCTATACCATCTAAAATTTGTTTGAATTCTTGTGAATCTACTAATGGTTTACACTTTGCTCTGTACAGGTGTGGATACCATGTATTTGAAAATCCTTCTGCTGCACGATTAACATCTTCAATTACATAAAAACGTTTTAGTGCATAATTTAAATCATTAAGAGCATGTTCGTCATCTAAGTGAGGCAATTCAATAACATCGCCTGACATAATTTTTCTACCTAGTTTTTCGACAGTATCATTAATATGAAATGTAATAAACACTGTATCATTTTGTAGAAATAAGCCAAACTGACTTAGATTAAAATCAATGTCTTGTACATTATATACACCACGTAATCTGTAAACATCTGGATCATACTTGCGATCTCTATTTTCTAAGAACAGCATATCCTGAATATTTGTAGGATCATCTGTACTATATGTTGGTGTTGATGGTGTGTTTTCCTGTGAATTTCCTGGGCCTATGTACTTGTGTACTAAGACATCGGTACCGCCCACTTGGAACATTTCCCAAACGGTTTTATCTTGAAATTTGTAATCGTTCCCTTTTTCGGGTCTATATAAACTCAGTCTTGGCATAGTATAAGTATTTACCTAAAGTTACGAAAGGCATAAATACTTATATGAGCCAAATAGAAACAGCAAAACAAGAAGTATTCGACTATTGTAAAGCAATGCTAGGCGATGGAATGATCGACGTCGAGCTAGATCCTATTCACTATGATACAGGACTAAAACGTGCTTTGGGTGTTTTTCGACAGCGAAGCGACAATGCCGTTGAAGAAAGTTACATAACACTTACGCTAGAAAAAGATAAGAACGAATATACTTTGCCACATGAAATACAGCAAGTGAGGCAAATATATAGAAGAAGTGTTGGTAGCAGAACAGGTAACGGTACAGGCGGTACAGTGTTTGAACCTTTCAACTTAGCATACACTAATACATATTTGTTGAGCTCAACTAACATGGGTGGACTTGCAACTTATGAATTATTTGCACAGTACCAAGAACTTGTTGGAAAGATGTTTGGATCATTTATTAATTTTACTTGGAATCCTCAAAGTAAAAAGTTAATTATTATGCAACGTCCAAGAGGAGAAGAACAAGTACTTCTTTGGGCATATAATGAAAAGCCTGACTATACAATTTTACAAGATGTATATGCAGGGCAATGGATTAAAGATTATACACTAGCAAACTGTAAAGTAATGTTAGGACAAGCAAGAGAGAAATTTGCAAGTATTGCAGGACCACAGGGTGGTACAGCTCTAAACGGACCATCGTTAAAAGCAGAAGGTACAGCAGATTTAGAAAGACTAACAATGGAACTTACAACTCAAGTTCCAGGTGGTCACGGTTATAGTTGGGTTATAGGATAATGAAAGCAGAAGAATTTATGTGGGAAGGCGAAGAACTATACGACGGTATGGTTTGGGGCAGAGGTAAGTCTACTGCAAGAGGCGGAACAGTTAAAATGAAGTTCCGTTGTCCATCAGGCCCACGCAAAAGCAGACAGGTATCACACCCGTCCAAATGTTGGGATCATCCTAACATTGCACAAGCACAACGTATGAAAACTACTCGTGCTAGAACTGGCCCTCAACAGGCTAGACGTCAGTCACGTACCAAAAATATCAATACAGCAACTCGTTTGGTAAGAAGACTTAATAAATTCAAATAAAATACTTGACATTCACTGTCTATCCTAGTATACTGTAAAGTATATTAACTAGGAGAGTATATTTGTGATTATTGGTGTATGTGGTTTTATCGGTAGCGGCAAAGACACTGTCGCTGATTATCTAGTAAACTTTCACGAATTTAGAAGAGAGAGTTTTGCTGATACATTAAAAGATGCAGTTGCAGCAGTGTTTGGATGGGACCGAACTTTACTTGAAGGAAGAACAAAAGAAGCACGTGAATGGCGTGAAGAAGTAGATCCTTGGTGGGCAGAAAGACTTGGAATGCCAACATTAACGCCAAGGTGGGTATTGCAATATTGGGGTACTGAAGTGTGCCGTAAGAGCTTTCATGATGATATTTGGATTGCTAGTTTAGAGAACAAAATACGTAATTCTAAAGATGATATTATTGTAAGTGATGTACGTTTTCCTAATGAAGTAAAAGCAATTAAGAATCAAAATGGTAAGATGATATGGGTACAACGTGGACGTTTGCCTAAATGGTATGACACAGCACTTGAAGCAAATGCAGGTAGTAATATAGCAATTAATGATCTAAAAGTACAGAAAGTACATGCTTCAGAATGGGCTTGGGTAGGTACTAAATTTGACCATACTATTCACAATGATATGAAAATTGACGACTTATATAACGAAGTAAAAGCTCTAGTAGTCAGCAGTTAAGTCGCCCTGTTTCCATTTAATACCTTCTTTAGAAAGCACAGAAATACAGTTAGCACACACTGTCTTTAGATTGCTGTGCCTACAGTTATCTAAGTTTCCATCCAAATGAAGTACTCTAAATACTTCAGGATGTGGTGACTTAAATCCACATTTATCACATGCTGACTTTTGTTTATATCCAGCACGAGCCCATCTAGGTACACCTGTGTATTGTCCGTGATTATTACAAACTTCACACAGACTCCTATAGTAGGTACGTTTACCTTTCTTATAGTTAACAGCACGTGGCCGTAATCCGCACTTACAAAGAGGTCTCATGCTAGTATTTACACCTTTTCGACCCCTTTTTCTAATGGTTAAACCAGGTAAATTTTATAAGATGTGCTAAATACAATTGCAACAAGTTTACGTAATAGACTGATACGAAAATATTACCAGGAGATAAAAAGATGGCATTAACATCACCAGGCGTAGAAGTAACAGTAATAGACGAGTCGTTTTATACCCCAGCAGAGCCTGGTACAACTCCTCTAATTGTTATTGCTTCATCGCAAGATAAATTAAACGCAGCGGGAACGGCTACAGCAGCTGGAACGCTAAAAGCTAACGCAGGTAAAGCGTACAAAGTTACCTCACAGAAAGAATTAGTAGATCTTTTTGGTGTACCAACATTCAAAAAGACAGCGAGCAACACTCCGATACACGGAAGCGAATTAAACGAATATGGATTGCTTTCAGCATATTCATTATTAGGCGTTTCAAATTCAGCTTTTGTTGTACGTGCAGATGTTGACTTAGACGAATTAGAAGGTTCTACAACTGCTCCGGGAGCGAATCCAGCAGACGGAAAGTGGTGGATCAACAGCGGTTCAAGTGCTTTTGGAATTCAAGAGTGGAACGGAGCGGCAGTTACCACAACAGGTGGTCAGAAGTTTGCTTCTAAAACACCTATCGTTTTAACAGACGATGATGCATCAAAAATTGATAATGGTGCACCTAAAACATCCGTTGGTGCTATTGGCGACTACGCAGTAGTATTTGAAACAGTTGACGGAAGCGGTTCATTTAGTGCAAGTAAAGAAAATGCAACTATGTGGTATAAATCCGCAGGTAACGGTTCAACTGTAACACAAGGTTCTTGGGTTAAAGTAGGTAGCAATGATTGGACAGCTAGCCATCCAACAATTATTGGTACTGCAATGACAGCAAGTTCAGGAAACTTTACTATTAACGGAACAAATTTCCAAATAACTGGCACATTAGATGACTTGGTAACAGCTATTAACGGTGCTATTACAGAAACACAAGGAATTGTTGCAAGAAATGTAAGCGGTAGACTTTATCTTTATTCAGATGGTAGTTTAGATGACGGTGTAGGTGATTCATCCAAGTCAAATGCTATTATTATTGATGACGGTTTAAGTAGCCCACAAGTTACTTTTGCAGACTTAGGTGTTGCAAAAGGAACATACTACGGACCAGAACTACACATTGCACCACATACAAGTGTTCCAGAATTTAAAACTGGTGACTCAACACCACGTCCAACAGGAAGTGTATGGGTTAAAACAACTGAGCCAAACAACGGCGCACGTTGGAGAGCAAGTAAGTGGTCAGCAGCTACTCTTTCATGGGTATCATACACTGCACCATTATATGCTAACAACTCATCTGCACTTTATACATTAGATAGAGCAGGCGGTGGTGTTAACATTCCAACAGATAGTTTATATGTACAAACTAACGCAGAAGAAAATAGCGGATATGACGAAAGTCCAATGACTGCTTCTTTCAGAGTGTTTAGAAGAGCTGCAACTGGAGTAACAAAAATTACTTCAGCAGTAGTAGACGCAAGTACATTTACTGTAGGTGGAAACACATTTACAATTGCAGAAAGTGTTAAAACTTCTGGAGCATTAGCAGCTGGTATAGCAGTGAGCTTTACAGCAGCAGGTAATGCAGCAGATGCAGAATTAATGGCAGGTGCTATTAACAGCGCAGGCTTTACTAACATTGAAGCAGCAGTAACAAGTTCAAACACAGTAGAAATTATGCACAAATTAGGCGGTGATTTTAGAATTACTGACGGAACTAATACTCCAGTAGGTGCTGCATTTACTGTATTCAATATTAACACAGGTTTAGGAACAGCAAACTTTTACACTGCACCAGCAGGCGCAAGTGAAAACTATGTTGCTTCTAACTGGAAGCCTTTAGCAGCAGATGATTTTGCAGCATCAAGTAACGCTCCATTAGCTGAACCAGCAGATGGACAACTTTGGTACAATCCAGAGTTTAGTGATGTTGACATGATGATCCACAATGGTACTACTTGGGTAGGTTACCATAACTTTAGTTCAGGATACGCTAACTGTTCACCAGATGGACCAATTGTTTCAGCAACTGAGCCAAAAGCATCATCAGGTCAAAGCGATGGTACTGCACTAGTAGATGGAGACCTTTGGATTTCAACTGCAAGTTTAGAAGACTTCCCAACAATTTACAGATGGGACGGTAATAACCTAGCATGGGTACTTGTTGATAAAACAGATCAAACAACAGAAGACGGCGTATTGTTTGCAGATGCACGTTACGGTCTAGCAGGTTCTACTGGTAACACAGCAGCAACTATTAAAGACTTACTAACTAACAACTACTTAGATCCAGATGCTCCAGATCCAGCACTATATCCAAAAGGAATGTTGCTATGGAACTTACGTAGAAGTGGCGGTAACGTTAAGAAGTACAACAACAACTATATTGATGTAACAGCTGATAACACACGCTTTGGCGACGAAGCAATGACAAGTTATGCTACAGACAGATGGTCAACACAATCAGGCAACCAAGAAGATGGTAGCGGATCATTTGGTAGACATGCACAGCGTATGGTAGTTGTACAAGCACTTAAATCAGCAATTGATACAAGCTCAGAAATTAGAGATGAAGAAACAAGAAACTTTAACTTAATTTCATGTCCTGGATACACAGAAACAATGAGCAATCTTGTTAACTTAAACATTGACAGAGGCTTAACAGCATTTGTTATTGGTGACACACCATTAAGATTAGCAGCAGATGCAACTTCATTGTTAGCATACGGATCAAACAGTGCATTAGTTGTTGACAATAACGACAACGGACTTGTAACATACGATGAATACTTAGGTGCGTTTTATCCAAATGGATTTACAACTGACTTAGGTGGCGCAAACGCAGTTGTTCCAGCATCACACATGATGATGAGAACTATTGCACTAAGTGACCAAGTATCGTTTCCATGGTTTGCTCCAGCAGGAACAAGACGTGGTGGAATTAGCAACGCTACATCAGTAGGATATATTGATTCAGCAACAGGCGAATTCCAAACAGTTGCACTTAATGAAGGTCAAAGAGATACACTGTACGGATTAAAAATTAATCCAATTACATTCTTTAACGGTGTAGGACTTGTAAACTACGGTCAAAAAACTAGAGCAAGAAATGCAAGTGCTTTAGATAGAATTAACGTAGCACGTTTAGTTGTGTACTTAAGATCACAACTTAATAAACTTGCAAGACCATATATCTTTGAACCAAATGATAAGATCACGAGGGACGAAGTTAAACAAGCAGTTGAGTCATTATTACTCGAGCTTGTAGGCTTAAGAGCTTTATACGACTTTGCAGTTGTGTGTGATGAAACTAACAACACGCCAGCAAGAGTTGACAGAAATGAACTTTATGTTGACATTGCTATCGAACCGATTAAGGCGATTGAGTTTATTTACATTCCATTGCGTGTCAAGAACACAGGAGAAATATAATGCCTATTACATCACTTAACAACTTTGGAGTACCAACAGACGCAGGCAACCAAGTGCTCTTGATGCCTAAACTAAAATATCGCTTTAGGGTGACACTTTTAGGATTTGGAGTTAGTGCTGCAACAGAACTTACTAAACAGGTTGTAGATGTTTCAAGACCAAAAGTAGGTTTTGAAGAAATGCAGTTAGACGTGTACAACTCAAAGGTATTCTTAGCAGGTAAGTATACTTTTGAAACACTAACATTAAACTTACGTGACGATGCTAGTGGCTTTGTACAGAAACTAGTCGGCCAACAGGTCCAGAAGCAGTTCGACTTTGTTGAACAAGCATCTGCTAGATCAGGTATTGACTACAAATTCTCAACTAAAATTGAAGTACTAGACGGTGGTAACGGTGCTAGTGAAAACGGAGTAAGCGTATTAGAAACAGCAAACATGTATGGTTGTTTCCTAACTAACGTAGACTACGGTGACGCTAACTACGCTACTAACGAAGCTATGCAAGTTGCACTTACTATACGTTTTGATAACATGGTACAGTGGGGCGCAGGTGAGCAAGGCGTTGGCGTTGGAATTGGCGCAAACGTTGGAAGAACAATTGGTGAATCTACTACAGGTTCTTCAGGCGCTCAAGGCTAATAACTTTTTAAATAAAATAGAAGAAGCCCGGTTTATTTTCCGGGCTTTTTTTATGGCTAAATAATAGTATGGCAAATAAATTCACAAGATTCTTAGGCGATTTCGCAACAGGACTTACCCAACCTAAAGGTATTATGGGTAACTATACTCATGCCACAAGACTGTTCATTGATAACACAATGCGTCTTGCACCTAAGACTAAATTTAATTATTACGTTAGATTTGAAATGGATCCTATAGCAGTTAAGGCTGCTCACTTCAAAAGCAAACATGCTGAAGAAACAGGACTGTTAGTTAAAGGAGTAGACTTACCTAAGTTTACTTTCCAAATGGATACACTAAACCAGTATAATAAAAAGCATAACGTATATAAACGAATTCAATATGATCCTGTGCAGTTTACTATGCACGATGATAACCAAGGTGTTATAAGTGCTATGTGGGCTTTATACTATGGATACTACATTGCAGATAGATCTAATCCTACAGCAGCGTTTGATAGAGATCAATATAGAAATAAAGAATCCGGCAATTATGCATTTGGTTTTGATAACGGATCTACTGCGGACTTCTTTAAATCTGTTACTATCTTTACAATGGGACGTAGACGCTTTGTTGGCTACACACTAGTTAATCCAAAAATACAAAATTGGTCAGCAGGTGGTATGGAAATGGCAGCAGGTTCTGAAACTGCTGAAAGCACAATGTCATTACAATATGAAGCAGTACAATACACAGCAGGAACAGTCAGCCAAGGTTCGCCTAAGGGCTTTGCAAACTTACACTACGATACAGTTTCATCTCCACTCGGTATAGCAGGAGGAGGAACAGGATTACTGCTTGGTGAAGGCGGTGTACTTGACGGACTTGAAGCAGTGTTTGGTGCTGTTGGTAACGGTAGTGCATTTGATAGTCCTAAGTCATTTCTAGGTACAGCAATTGCCGCAGTTAATACATATAAAAATATTAGAGGATTAAGTAAAGAATCTATTCTTAATGAAGGTGTTAATATTTTAACAAGCCCAGGTGGCATACAACAAATTTCAAATACAATATCAGGTGCAGCAGGAATATTCTTTCCGAAGAATGATGCAGCCAACGGAACTACTGCTGCAAAGAAAAAAGTAACAAAAGGCGGCACCGGCGTAGGAAGACAGGATATAGGAACATAACATGCCTACTAATTTACCAGCAAAGGAAATACAAGATAGTGCAGCACGTACTAGACTTTACTTTGACCAATACGGTAAAGAACCTTTAGAATATAATGCTGTTGACTATGATGCAGCAATTGGATTTTTTAAATTAAAAGGTTTCGACGATAGTGCAGCATCAGTTGTTGCATCAGCATTATTAAAACAGGCAAAGTTAGAAAACATGCCTATAACAAAAGTGTTAGATGATATTACAGGTTTAGAACAATTACAAATCAGTGCTTTGGTTGCTGAAATTCTAAATAATAATAGACCATCAACTTCAACACTAGGCTATCGTACACCGGTAGAAGATGTCTCAAAACAACGTAATGTGAGTGCTTAACATGCCCAAGTTTGCTCAAGGCAAGTTTGAAATGAAAAACCCCAGTAAGTATATTGGTAATAAAACACCAATGGCTCGTTCAAGTTGGGAAACTGTTTTTATGAGAATGTTAGATGAGCACCAAGGTGTTGCAAAGTGGGCAAGTGAAAGTATTCAAATACCTTATAGAAGTCCATTAACAGGCAAACATACAATTTACGTACCTGACTTCTTTATTGTTTACGCAGATAAAAAAGGTAAGCAACATGCAGAAGTAATAGAAGTTAAACCTAAAAATCAAACCATGAGAGAAAATGTTGGCAAAAGTAGATACAATCAAGAACAGTATGTGCTTAATATGGCAAAATGGGAAGCAGCTACAGCATGGTGTAAGCAAAAAGGAGTACGTTTTAGAGTTGTAACTGAAGAAGATATTTTTCACACCGGACCGAAACGAAGATAAGTAATAATATGACAAAGAAATTAGAGGAACTTTTTAATTTGGAAGAACAGGACAAAGAGCCTAAAATCGAAGAGCCAACAGAGGTTGAAACTTCGGTAGTTAAGGCTGAAGAAATGGAAGCCGAAATAAAAAGTGTAGATCAAAGTTATCAAGCAATCCAAAACATTACTAAGGATTTACCCGCAGTAAAAGAATTGGATACTCTAGGTGAATCAGACCTAGATCACTTAGCTGATAAAGCTGAGAAAGCATATGATGATCTTATGGATTTGGGTATGAATGTAGAGGTACGCTACAGTGGACGTATTTTTGAAGTTGCTGGAAGTATGCTTAAGAATGCAGTAGATGCTAAATCTGCTAAAATTGACAAAAAGTTAAAAGCAGTTGATTTGCAGATGAGAAAACTTAAACTTGACCAAGATTCACCCGAAGATCCCAATGAAATTGTTAATGGATCTGGGTATGTTATGCTAGATCGTAACGAACTTATGAAGAAATTAGGCGGAAAGGAATAAATACTAGTATGAAAACGTTCAATGAATATTTGACAGAAAGCAAGAAAGTATACAGCTTCAACGTAAAAGTAGCAGGCGAAGTTCCTGAAGGCTTTTGCGATAGACTAAAGGCCTGCATGGCTTCTAGAGAAGTAGTAACTTGCGAGGAAATGAATAAGACACCAGTTACGGAAGTTCCTTTGGATTTTCCAGAGTTGTCTAATATGGAAGTAACTACATTTAATCTTGTTACAAACTATCCTATTACTCCATTAGAAGTACATAAGGCATGTTGTGAAGATTGTGGTTGCGCAGCAGAACATTGTAAAGTAAGAAACAGTGCCAGCCCAACTGAAGAGTATCAAGTTAATGATGACAAAAGAGAAGGCGCACTATTACACGACAATGAATATAAAGAAGCAGGAAAGATTAAGCAAAAAGATTACTTCGGCAATGATTTTAATAAATCATTTTTAAAAGACTTATCTAAAACTGCTAAAGAACGTAAAAAGGAATTAGGACACGACAAACTAAAAGCAGACGTTTTTGCAGATGTTCCTAAGATTAAAACTGACAAAGCGGGTGCTAAGAGCCCTGTAGGGAGTAAATAATGAACTTTAATGAACTTATGCAAAGAATGCGTGAGCTTGATACAACTGATGCACCTGTTACAGAGATGCCAGTTCCAATGCCACAGGCTCCAATGACAGCACCAGAAGGTAAAGACAAAGCAAGAATGAATGTTAACATCAGTGCTGAAGGTGATGCTATCGAAGACGTATTAAAATTAATGACAAAGGTTAATCCAGATATGATTAACCAACCTGAAAAACCAGAAATGCCTGATATGCCAGACATGACTATTGCTATGCCAAAGCCAATCAACAAATTGATTCCAGACTTTGATGGCGATAATGATGACAAGCCAGGCGGTGATATGGACATGGACATGGGCATGGACAAAGATGACCATGATGCAGATCACGATATGATCAAAGGTTTAGACAAAGACGACGATGGCGACCACGACATGGACGACCACGACGCAGAGAAAAAAGATAAAGAAGAAGCATATGCTAATGAGCCTGATGAAGACCACAGAGACATTGACTATATGCAAAACAAATTATCAGGTGGAATGAACCGTCCTAAAGGAACACATCCTAAAGTAGCTGACGGTGACAATCCTATGAAAAAAGTAAAAGAAGGTGATGACCTAAGAGCTCAAATTAAAGCTGAACTTGCACAACGTTTAGCAGAAGCTAAGGGAGAGAAGTAATGGCAGATTTAACACAATCAACAATCGGTGGCGGTAGCTCAGTAAAAGTTGCTGAAAACAGAAAACCATACGCTGACATGACAGCAATACATTACAACGGTAACAAAACTTTAACAGTTTTTGAAGTTGCATGTGGCGCAGCAGTAAATGCTCAAACAGGAAGCGGTTTAGCAATTGAAAGCATTATGCGTATTGTCGAAAAATATTGTACTGTTGTTATTCGTGGCGCACTATATGGTACAAACCAAAAGTTTGCACTTGTAGTTGAGCAACCAAATGATTCATTAGATTATGATGGTGCAGGTGCTGAAACACTTGTTGAGCAAATCGAAGATGAGATTATTGCACTAACTGATTTATCAGGTGCTACACCAGCACAAATTGACTTTACTGGTGTTACTTGTACAGTAAAATCTACACTAGCATTAGCATAATACTGCTATTATAAGATTCAATAGCACCTTCGGGTGCTATTTTTTTGAGTAAATACTAGTATGGCAAAGAGTTTAGATGGCGTTCAGATTAAGAAGGCCCACAGCAAACAAAAATATACGTTAGAAGAAGTCAAGCACTTAGAAGCTTGTATGGATCCTATTACAGGACCTTTGTATTTCTGCGAAAACTTTTTATCTATTCAACACCCAACAAAAGGCTCGATGAAGTTTGTTCCTTACGGATTTCAACGAGAGCTAATACAAGCATACGCAGAAAATAGATACTGTGTTGCTATGTTACCAAGACAGATGGGTAAAACAACATGTGCTGCTGGATACTTATTATGGTATACTATGTTTACACCTGAAGCACAAGTACTAATTGCTGCACACAAATATACAGGTGCGCAGGATATTATGAATAGATATAGATACGGTTATGAAACTTTGCCAGATTTTATTCGTGCAGGTATCTACACATACAACAGAAACACAATTGAATTTGATAACGGTAGTAGAATACAAGCAACTACCACAACAGAAGATACTGGACGTGGTAAATCACTTTCATTAATATACTGTGATGAGTTTGCATTTGTGCAACCCCCAGAGAAAGCCAAAGAGTTTTGGACTGCACTTTCTCCTACACTGTCAACAGGTGGTAAAGCGATTGTTACAAGTACACCAAACTCAGACGAAGATCAGTTTGCTATGATTTGGACAGAAGCAAATAAAAAGTTTGACGATCATGGTAATGATATGGGAGTAGGTACTAACGGATTTTTTCCTTACTTTGCTCCTTGGACAGAACATCCAGATAGAGATGAAGACTGGGCAGCACAAGAAAAAGCAAAGATTGGTGACGAACGTTTTAGACGTGAATTTGATTGTGAATTCTTAATCTTTGATGAAACACTTATTAATAGTGTTAAGTTGGCTGAACTAGAAGGATCAGAACCTGTTATGAATACAGGTCAAACACGCTGGTATAAGAAAATTAATCCTAAAGCAACATACTTAGTAAGTATGGATCCAAGTTTAGGTACAGGTGGTGACTATGGTGCTATTCAAATATTTGAAATGCCTAGTATGGAACAGGTAGGAGAATGGCGACATAATTTAACACCAATACAACAGCAAGTAAGAACATTAAGAGAAATATTACAGTACATTCAAAGCGAATGTGCAAATGGCGGTAATCCAAATCCTACTATATATTACAGTGTAGAAAACAATACCATTGGCGAAGCAGCACTTGTTGTTATTGCAGATATAGGCGAAGAAAACTTTAACGGCTTGTTCTTAAGTGAACCTATTAGAAAAGGACATGTTAGACGCTATAGGAAAGGATTTAACACTACACACAAAACAAAGATTACTGCATGTAGCGGATTAAAGAACTTATTAGAAAAGAATAAGATGAAAATACACAGTAAACCGCTTATATCAGAGCTAAAAACATTCGTAGCACACGGTGTTGGGTACGGTGCAAAAACAGGTGAACATGACGATTTAGTGGCCGCAACGTTATTAATTGTACGTATGGCTAACGTATTATCTGATTGGGATCCTAAGATTTACGATAAAATGACAGAAAGAATGACGGAAGATCAGTTCCCAATGCCGATCTTCGTAAGTACAGGATTTTGATAAATAGTTATATGGACGCAACTAACAACATAGCAACCGATCTGTTCTATAAAATTAGAAGCAGATTCAAAGGTTTAAAATTAGGAGATGCCGCTGGGTCAATTACTATAAACCCAGAGGAAGCCAGATTCTTTGACTTCGATTATAATGAAGGAGATAAGAACATTGGACACGTGAGTATTAGTCTTGCTGAAGCAAATTCAATGAAAGTATACTTTTCAAATGGTATTACTGAAGGCATGGATGATTCACAAAAAGACAATTGGTACGGATTTTTAAAAGAATTAAGAAAGTTTAGTAAGCGTCGACTACTAGCATTTGATACTAGAGACATTGCTAAAGACAATCTAGACCAAAGGGATTATGCATTCCTAAGTCAATATTCAAATCCTCAAGCAGATAATGACACTATAGTAAAACCAGTCGGAGAGAATAAAATGAACGAGAGCACCTTATACGGGACTAAGAAACAGAGCTTCCAAAAATTGGAAGATACAAGATTAATTATTAAGCATAGTAAAAAACTTGCTGATGATACAGAAATGAAGCCAGGTGATAGATCAAGAAATATTGCTGCTTTGTTTGTTGAAAACCAAGAAGGTGAAAGATTTAAATATCCTTTCATTCACTTAGCAGGCGCAAGAGCTATGCAAAGACACGTTGCAAATGGTGGTGCTCCATATGATGCAATTGGTGAAAGCATTATTAAAATGAGTGAAGAGATTGCACAATTAAAAAGTTTCACAGGCTATGTTGTACGTAACGACTTAATGAACTCCGACACAAATTCAGTTGTTGAACGTAGCAAAGGCCAACTTGATTCCCTTAGAGAAAGAATTGCAAAAATGTCTAAACAGGCTCACTACGAATCATATGTAGAAAGTTTCCAGGCACCAGAGGCAATGGAAGTTCCAGATGATGTAATGGAGCAATTTAAAGATCAATTTACAGTAAGAAATTTTAAAGAAGATTTAACATCAGTATTTCCTGTACTATACAGACTAATGAAAGAAGATGAAATTGTAGGCTATGACGACATAGTCGAAATGACAAAAACTGAATCAGACAAGTATCATTGTAAGGATTGTGGAGATGTAATGCACAAACCTACAACCGATTGTGATCATGACTCACACGATGAGAATGGAAGACATTGGGTTGATGATAATGGTAACGGCATACATGACATGGATGAATCTAGTGATCCGTTTGCAGCATTTGAAAATTGGGCAATGGCATTAGGTGAAGATTCACCACTTACAGCAGGCAACGACGAAGAAATTAAAGAGGCAGTTGCAAGTCTAAATGAATTAGTAAGCCAAGACTTTCCAGTAGGCGTAGATGGCACAAATGCTATTCAAAGTTTAAAAGGTATTATCGAAGACAACAGACTGTTTAACGATATTAAAATGAAGGCAAAGGAAGATCCAAACGGCGATGCTCGTCCACTTGTTAAAGCATGGGTAGAAGAACATGCACCTGAGCAACTAGAAGCATTAGACTTTGGTGATATGGTTGATGAGCCAGCAGTAAGTGCTGATCAAGCAGAGCCACAACAAGAAGGTTTTATGCCAGACGAGTTCGAAGGCGAATTTGAATGGGACGGAACAGGCGATGATGGCGAAACAACACCTTGCACTGTATCGTATAAAGCAAGTATTGAAGGCGATGACGGACCAGTAAGAATTGTAGTTGATCCTAAATCAATATCACTTGATTGCCAAATGGACGGTAACAGTAAATTAGGTTTTGATGCTGACATGGATCTTGAAATGCAAGACATGGACGAGTTAATGGCAGCATGTCAAGAGGACGCACAAGAAACATACGATAACGCAGATCATAAACAACACGAAGGAACACAAAAAGAAGGTAGAGTAAGTGATGCGTTAATTGGTGCTGAAGAAATTTTAGGTGACTTTACAGACGAAGATCACAAATTAAAAATGCCAAAAGACAAAGTTAAAGATGCAATTAGAAATGGCAAGTATGACGCAGCTGATGCTATGTTTGCAATTGATATGGTTGACACAGACTTTGATGACGAAGGCAATCATATTGAAAAACAAGATGAGCCAGATTTTGGCGAAGGCAACAAGTTTTCAGGCGCAATGGATAAAGCCAAAAAAGCTGGTAAAAAGTCTTTCGAAGTTGATGGCAAGTCATATGATATTAACGAAGTAGCACAATTTATTGTAAGCATGTACGATAGACAAAGTGGTACTTTTCCAAAAGGTCCAGAAGGTGTTGCTACTATGGTAGACAAGAAGTTCGGCGAACATGCAGGACAAGTTGCTCGTAAAATGGTAGAGCGTATGGCACCGGCACAAGAGCAAGGCGCAGAAGAACTCGAAGAACTCGAAAGAATCAAAACCTTAGCTGGTGCTTACTAAAAGACTTAAATAATACTCATTAACGGAGACTAATATGTTTAACTGGATTAAAAAGCTATTCACTTCATCAGAAGCTCCCAAAGCAGAACCTTTGGTACTAAAGAACGAAGTGAAAGAAAAGGCCCCAGCGAAAGCTAAGAAACTAACTAAAGCTGAGTTATCAAAAATGACAAAAACTAAGTTAGAAGAAATAGGTAGAGACAACGGCATTGAATTAGATAGAAGGCTGACTAAAGCAAAGCTAGTTGCTCAATTGCACAAGGCACTATAACAACAAAAAGTTATAATCTAAGTAAGGAGGCTACGGTCTCCTTTCTTTTTGGCTGAATAAAACCACATTTAGTTAAAATAACAGTTGACAAGATAAATAAAGTTGCATATAATATAACATATGCTTAGGCATGAAAGTGAAAACATATAACAAGGCTATAGGAGGCACAAATGGCATCACTCGCAGAAATAAGGGCTAAACTACAAGAGTCCAACAATCGTAACACTGGAAATTCTTCCGGTGGAGACAACGCAATTTACCCACATTGGAATATGCAAGAAGGCAAAGAAGCAGTAATTCGTTTCTTACCTGACGCAGATCAATCTAATACGTTCTTTTGGGCAGAACGTGCAATGATTAAACTTCCGTTTGCTGGAGTAAAAGGCGACACTGACTCACGTCAGGTTATTGTACAAGTTCCATGTATGGAAATGTATAATGATGGAACACCATGTCCGATCTTATCAGAAGTTCGACCATGGTTTAAAGATAAATCTTTAGAAGATATGGGACGTAAGTATTGGAAAAAACGTTCGTATGTATTCCAAGGGTTTGTTACTGAAGACCCGCTAAACGAAGAAAGTTCTCCGGAAAACCCAATCCGTAGATTTATTATTGGACCACAGATCTTCCAGATCATTAAAGGTGCATTAATGGATCCTGAACTAGAAGAACTGCCAACAGATTATATGCGTGGCGTTGACTTTAGAGTTAAGAAAACTTCTAAAGGTGGCTATGCAGACTATTCTACATCATCTTGGTCACGTAAAGAACGTGCATTAGATGACGCTGAAAAGGCAGCAATCGAAACGCATGGTCTTTACAACATGTCAGATTTCCTTCCAAAGAAACCTGGTGAGGTTGAGTTAAAGGTTATGAAAGAGATGTTCGAAGCGTCAGTAGACGGTGAGGCATATGATATGGACCGTTGGGGTCAGTACTTTAAGCCAGCAGGTATGGCATCACGTACTGGAGATCCTAACAAGGCATATACTCCAACAACACCAGCGGCTCCGGCAGCACCGGCAGCAACTCCTGCAACTCCAGCACCTGAAGCGGCTCCGGCAGCACCAGCGGCTGAGCCAGTAGCAGAAGCGGCACCAGCAGGTGAAGGCGATGGTTCTAACAGAGCGCAAGACATTCTTGCAATGATTAGAAGTAGAAACGCTAGTAACTAATTGTGTATGTGGAAGTTCCGGCTAAAATCTCCGTTCGGTAACCAGCGAGATCTTCCACACCACACTTTAACACATAGGAAAGGTAATTATGGCGAAAGCATTTGATATAAGTAAATTCAGAAAGACAATCACTAAGAGCATTGACGGTCTTGGTATTGGCTTTAATGATCCAACTGATTGGGTCAGCACAGGAAACTATGCACTAAACTATCTTGTAAGTGGTGACTTTAATAAAGGTGTTCCACTTGGTAAGGTAACAGTGTTTGCAGGTGAATCAGGTAGTGGTAAGAGTTACTTCTGTTCAGCAAATATTGTAAAGGCTGCACAAGAACAAGGCATCTTTGTAGTTCTTATTGACTCAGAGAACGCACTTGACGAAGCGTGGCTACAAGCACTTGACGTAGATACTTCAGAAGATAAACTACTTAAACTTAACATGTCAATGATTGATGACGTTGCTAAAACAGTATCAGAGTTCATGAAAGAATATCGTGATATGACTGAAGAAGAACGTCCTAAAGTATTATTTGTAATTGATTCGTTAGGTATGTTATTAACACCTACTGACGTTGACCAATTCCAAAAAGGTGATATGAAAGGTGACATGGGTCGTAAGCCTAAGGCATTGACTGCACTTGTTCGTAACACAGTTAACATGATTGGTAGTTACAATGTAGGTATGGTATGTACTAACCACACGTATGCATCACAGGATATGTTTGATCCAGATGATAAGATTAGCGGTGGACAAGGGTTTGTATATGCTTCTAGTATTGTTGTAGCTATTAAGAAACTTAAACTTAAAGTAGACGCAGACGGTAACAAAACTTCACAAGTACATGGTATTAGAGCAGCGTGTAAGGTAATGAAAACACGTTACAACAAACCATTTGAAAGTGTACAAGTTGAAATACCATACGAAACAGGCATGGATCCGCACAGTGGGTTGATTGAATTGTTCGAAGCAAAAGGATATCTTAAAAAGTCAGGTAATAGACTTGAGTATACAAGTCCATCAACTGGCGAAGTTATGCTAGAATATCGAAAAGCATGGACTGGAGATAAATTACAGATAATTATGGACGATATCATAAATACACCTGTAACAGAGACACCTGTCGAGGTCGACGAGGAAGTCTTCGAAGAACAACCAACTGAATAATGGAGTAGAAATCTATGCAATCTGATCTTATTGCTGACATTTGGAACGTAGTGTCAGAACATGTTCCTGAGAAGGAAAAACAAGAAGTAGCAAAAAACTTTGTTACTGCTTTGGTAGACCACGGAGTATCTGAAATTGCAATCAACGAACTCTTTGGTATTGACACATACTTAGATACTGCAATTGAGTATGTAACTGAAGACGAAGATGACGGCGACACTAATTACGATGAAGACGTCGAAGATGCAATTTGGGACGATGAGGATTAAATGAACTGGTACGATCAAGTTTCTAAAGATATTTCGAAGATACCTGCCGCTGTGCAGTACTACGAAGCAGAATTATTACAGGCTAAAAAAGAAACAAATGTTGTTGGACGTCTTGAAAAAGCATCAGCACAAATGCCTGCAATTGTAGAAACTAGATTTGGTCAGTTACAAGAGATCGAAGCAATACTCGAATATTTAAACATTGAGCTTCGCCGTTTACGTAGTACACACTTTAGAAAATATGTTGAAAATTATCAACGTCAATTAAGTTCTAGAGATGCTGAAAAATTTGTAGATGGCGAAGCTGATGTTGTAGACTTTGAAAAAATTATTAACGAGTTTGCATTATTACGTAATAAATGGCTAGGCATTATTAAAGGACTAGACATTAAACAATGGCAAGTATCTAATATCGTCAAACTAAGAACAGCTGGTTTGGACGACGCAACCATTTAATTTTCTTTACATAAACTGCGCATATAAATACTAGTATGAAAAGAATCGTACTAGTAACAGGCGGGTTTGATCCCTTACACAGTGGGCATATAGCCTATTTCAAAGCAGCCAAAGAACTTGGTAACGAGTTATGGGTTGGTGTTAACAGTGACGAATGGTTAACAAACAAAAAAGGCATGCCGTTTATGCCTGTACAAGAAAGAATTGCTATTATTAAAGAACTTGCTGTAGTAGACAATGTTATTACATTTGATGATGATAAGGAAGGATCTGCATGTGGTGCAATAGAAGTAGCACTTAAAACATCCGAAACAATGCATGACATGATAGTGTTTGCTAATGGCGGTGATAGAGGTGAAGGCAATTCACCAGAAGTAACAAAATTTGCTGACAACAAAAGAGTAGAATTTAAATTTGGTGTTGGCGGAACAGACAAAAAGAACAGTTCAAGTTGGATTTTAGGAGAATGGAAAACACCTAAAACAAAACGCAAATGGGGTTGGTATAGAGTATTAGATCACCAACCTGAAAATAATTTTAAAATTAAAGAATTAGTAATTGAGCCTGGCGCTTCCCTTTCTGATCAAAGACACTTTAAAAGATCAGAACACTGGTATGTGCTAAAAGGTAAAGTTAAAATGCAAACTGAGTGGAATGACATCAGTGATACTGTAGAACTTCAACCCTTGCAACGAGGGTATGATATTTCAGTAGGTACTTGGCACAAAGCAAGTAACCCCACAGATGAACTAACACACATACTAGAAGTTCAATACGGTGAAGACTGTGTTGAAGAGGATATTGAAAGACGTGACTAATTGGATTTTTGTAAGCAAGGGTAAAAAAGACCCTTATATAAATCGCTTTGCTAGAGGATGTAATCAACCTGTTCAAGATTCAAACACGTTTGATTATGATGCTTCTGAAGATCCAATTGTATTACGAGGTATTCTAAAAAAGAAGTGGATGCATAAGTGTTGGGAAGATGGTAGAGATTTTTATTATATGGATACAGGATACTTCGGTAATGAAGTAAGTCCTAGTAATCCTAATGGTTGGAAATTTTGGCATCGTATTGTAAAGAACAATCTACAACATAATAAACTAATTGACAGACCATCTCAGAGATTTGAAGGCTTTGGCAAAAAGTTTAGACCATGGAATAAGAAAGGTAGAAAGATTCTTATTGCAGCACCAGACGAAAAGCCTATGAAGTTTTATGATCTTGATTTAGAAGAGTGGTTAGCAGAAACTGTTAATACACTAAAACAACACACTGACAGACCTATCGAAATTAGACAACGTAATAAACAAAGAGTAGATAGAATGCTACACAACACGCTAGAAGAAGCCTTAGACGACGATGTGTACGCTCTTGTTACATTTAATAGTAATGCAGCAGTTGAGAGTGTATTTCAGGGTATTCCGGTATTTACGTTAGCGCCTGTTAGTGCAGCAAACCCAGTCGGACTACAAGACTTATCATTAATAGAAAAACCGTATTATCCAAGCAGTGATAAATTATTTGCTTGGGGCTGTCATTTAGCAGCAGGTCAATTTCACGACAGTGAACTACGCACAGGAAAAGCAAGAGCGTATTTGGAGGAACAATGGACTTAAAAGTATTCGTAGGATACGATACTAGAGAAGATATTGCATATCAAGTTTGCAGACACAGTATCTTAACAAGAAATGAAAACGTATCAGTAACACCGTTAAAACAAAATGAATTAAGAGAACAAGGTTGGTATCATCGACCTGTAGATAAATTAGCGTCAACAGAATTTACATTTACACGCTTTTTAGTACCAGAGCTTACAAACTTTGATGGCTGGGCATTGTTTTGTGATAGCGACATTATCTTTTTAACAGACATAAAAGAACTATTTGATCAAGCAGATGACAAGTATGCAGTTATGTGTGTGCAACATGATTATACACCTAAGGAAGGTGTAAAAATGGACGGACAAAAACAAACTATATACCCACGTAAAAATTGGTCAAGTGTAATTTTATACAACTGTGGACATCCTAGTAACAAAAAGATTACTATGGATCTTGTAAATGACCCTGCTATTACAGGTGCATACTTACATAGATTTAGTTGGTTAGATGACAGTGAAATTGGTGAGCTAGGTAAAGAATGGAATTGGTTAGTTGACTGGTATGAAGAAACAGAAGATAGTAAACCAAAAGCAATTCATTATACAGAAGGCGGACCTTGGTTTGAAAATTATCGTAGATGCACTTACCATAAACAATGGAAAAGAGAATTATTTGAGATGATGAAATTTAAGGTTAATCTTTAATGGACAAAATATCTCCTGAAGAAATATTGGTAGAAGGATCAGGCAACAAACTAACTGTTGAATCGTCTGAAACTGAAAAGCCAATGGTCATCAGAGGGGTAATCAAAAAACAACATGCCGATAACTGTGTAAAAGAGAACAGAGATTATTGGTATATTGATACTGGATACTTTGGAAACTTTCCTAGTCCAGGTAATAAAAAAGGTGGAAAGAAATGGCATCGTATTGTTAAAAACGAAAACCAACTTTCTACTTTTAGACCCAACATACCAAACGATAGATGGAACATGTTAGTTGAAGATGATCCAAGACTAGTGTGGAAAGGATGGAAAAATTACGATAAGAAAATTCTTTTAGTAATGCCTAATCCTAAAGCATGTGTTTGGTATGACATTGATTACGATAAATGGGTCAAACAAACTACAAAGACTATTAAGAAATACTGCGACTTACCTATTGAAGTAAGAGTAAAAGGTTCACGTACAGAACGTAACTTTGAATATTCAATATATGACGCATTTGAAACTGGTGTGTATGCTACTGTCGCAATGAATAGCATGGCAGCACTAGAATCAGTACTATACGGTGTACCAGCATTTGTAAGTGTTCCTTGTGCAGCATCACCGTTAGCCTCAACCGATCTGAGTCAGCTTAGTAATCCTTACAAACCTGAAGCAGATAAAATATTACAGCACTGTCATAGTTTAGCCTATGGACAATTTACATTTGATGAAGTAGAACAGGGCCGTGCATATAAACTAGTGGAGAAATACTCTTAATGAAACTATTAATGAATGACAAAGAGATTGCAAACTATTTGTTATCGCTAGTGCCTGTTCCACAAGAACTTTACAAGTTTAATATTCAAGACAGGTATACAGCAACATACATTCAAGACCATATTAGTAAAAGAGCTAAATGGAAAGATCCTAGACGTGAACTTGATAAAGAAGAAAAGAAAAAGTTCAAAGATAAATTGTTTAAGGCTGTGCGTAGAGATTTAGATGAGTGGGTAGACGTAGTTAATACCAACAAAGTTCACATACGTAATGCTTACTTTGATGCTATTCATAATAACATAGAATATTTTATTGATGCGTTTGGTATTGAAAATATATTTGAATCGTATAAAAAGTCTCGTTATAAAAACTTTGTAAAAGGTACAGGGCAATGGGTAGGCGATGGTAAAGATAATACTTACGTTCGTAGAAGAGATTTTAACAGTTTAGAAGAAGATTGTTTAATTAGAAACACTGTAGGTAACGAAGATTTACTTGTTGGAAAAATTGATAACAATTATCCTTTTTGGTTTATTGATAGTGGGTACACTAACTTTTTAGAAACAAACAAAGTATGGCATAGAGTTGTACGTAGTCATTTGCACTACGGTAAGTCATTTGATGCGCCAGCAGATAGATTAGGTAATTTTAAGACGTTTCCTAATCCTTGGAGAAAGGACGGAGAAATTATTTACGTAATCGAACCTGGTCCTTTTGCAGCAAGTATTATGCACGTAGATCTAAAGACATGGAAGTATGATGTAGCAAAAGAGTTACGCAAGTATACAGACAAACGTATTAGATTTAGAAAGAAAGCACCTAAAAAGAAGAGAAGTAATTTACATAAAGAGCTCTTAAATGACGATTATTACTGTGTAGTGAACATCAATAGTAACGCAGCAACTGAAGCAATATGGGCTGGCGTACCTGCAATTACACTAGATAGACACATTACTAATCCAGTTACAAGAAACAAACTTTCAGATATTAATGATTTATATCGAGGTAACTTAGGTTCTTGGTTATGTATGCTTTCATACTCTCAATACACAAAAGAAGAGCTTATGAATGGTGTAGCAATTAAGAATGTAAAGAGATTACCATGACAGTAGCAGTAGCATATTACGGAGGTATTCCACCGCATAATAATAATCTAGAGAAACCTATGATCCTAGATAATTTTTTAACTGGAGTACGAAATTCTGGCGATACTGCTATTGCACAAACAGCAATGCAAGTTGTACCAAATGCTGATGTTGCACTTATACAAGGCTTTGTACACGAGCATGGAAAAACTGCACCTCATTTAGTTTTAAGAAGAAATGCAGTTGAACAACAAATTAATAACGGTAAAAAAGCATTAATTGTAGACAGTAACTTATTCTTAGCATACGATAGCGGAAATGTAAATCGTTATTTAAGATACAGTTTCAATGGTGTGTTTCCTACAACAGGATTTTACTTTGATACAGATGTTGATCCCAACAGATGGACAAAAATTAGTAGCAAACTAGGTATACAAATGAAGCCATGGAGAACAAGTGGTAATCATATTCTAGTTTGTTTGCAACGTAACGGTGGTTGGAGTATGCGTGGGTATAACAGCGTACAATGGGCAAACGATACTATTGCAACACTAAGAGAGATTACGGATAGACCAATAATTGTTAGAGGTCATCCAGGAGATAAAAAGACTAGATACTTCCCACAACACAAAGACGTGTTTTTAAGCAGTAACCCCAGTATATTACAAGATTTACAAGGTGCTTGGGCAACTGTGCTATATAATAGTAGTCCGAGTGTAGTTAGTGCTATCGAAGGCGTGCCTGTGTTCTTAACAGACCCACAACCTGAACACAGTCAAAGTCACGAAGTATCTAATACAAAAATAAAAAGAATAAACGATCCTAAACTTTTTGATAGAGAAGATTGGGTGCAAAAGTTAGCAATGTGTCATTGGAACTTTGAAGAATTAGCCTCAGGTGAGGCATGGCGACACTTTAGGAGATACTTATGATACAGTTAGACAACGGCTGGTACATGCCAGACAACGAAGTTAAAATGACAAGACATATTCAAGAAGATACCGACATGTCTAACCCTAATTATGAAAGAAAAATTAGACAAAGGATCATTGATACTATACCTTTGAAGCAAACATTTGTAGATGTAGGAGCAAATGTAGGTGTTTGGTCAATGGATATGAAAAAACATTTTAAGAAAGTTGTATCTTATGAGCCTAGTACAAGAGTTCATGAATGTTTAATAAAAAATATAGGTGATGCTGCAAATGTTGAAGTTAGAGATTCAGCACTTGGTGATAAAGAAGTCGTTGTACAGTTTCATGACGGTATTAAGAACTGCGGAGACAGTAAAATTGCAATGTGGGAGTCACCTGACTTTTATACAGTGCAAGTAAAGAGATTAGATGACGAAAATCTTAAAAATATTTCATTAATTAAAATTGATGTACAAGGTTATGAACTTCCTGCAATTTTGGGCATGGAAAAAGTTATAGAAGAACAAAATCCTTGGGTATGTTTTGAAATTAATAACGATGTAGACACAGCAGTTGACTTTTTTATGAAAAGAAATTATGATCAAGTATACATGAAGTCAAAAAGGGTTATGATTATGGCTCCTAAGTCAGGATTTATGGCTCCTGCTAAAAATCACATGGGTAGATACCTAGGCGATGGACCGTATGAAAAATTTAGTGGTAAAAGTGGCAAGGTAATACCTTTACAGCAAGGAAGATGACGTGTCTAAAGCAACAAAAAGAATTTTAAAGAGTGCAGTTAAGACACCTTTTGTTGATTGCTTAGTTATAGGGCAAGGACTTGGTGTATTTGATGAATTGTTTGATTTATTTGGCACTGTTTTTGTATATGATAAAGGTGCACCAAGAGTAAGACGTGCAAATGTTGTATATAAGTCAAAATTAAAGGATTGTTTTGTTCCAACTATAACAACAGTCTTCATAGATAGAAATTTATTAAAAGTGTTGGACCATATGGGTTCAATTTTAACTAATCCGAGTCCAGATGTTTTCATTGAAGACGAGAAAGTGATAGATAGAGTACAAAGTGCTAATCTTTATAGACATAAGTACAATGCAGTTGCACAGGCTGGCACTTTTCACGTTTGGACTTGCAAGAAAAACGGAGATTTTTTCCAATGACAATTAGTGTAGTAACAACATTCCACGCAAAAGGCTTACAACAGTACGGACAACGCATGATCGACAGTTTTATCGATAATTGGCCAGAAGAAGTGAAGCTACATGTATATGCAGAAGACTGTAATCCGCGAATTAAGGACCATAATAGAGTTGTATTATATGACTTACATTCGTCAGTACCAGATCTTGTAGCATTTAAGAATACATGGAAAGATGTACCTAAGGCAAATGGTGATGTTAGTGGAGATCCTATAAGAAGTAGAAGAAGAGACTCAGGTAAAGGATTTAAATGGGACGCAATTCGCTTTGCACACAAAGTTTACAGTATTTTTCATTGTGCAAGAGTATGTGATACACAAAGACTAATGTGGATGGATGCAGATACCTTCTGTCACAGCCCAATTACGTACCAAAGACTAAATGAATTAACCCCACCTAACTTTGATGTGTGTTTTCTTGGTAGAAAAGGTAAGTTTAGTGAATGTGGACTTTATTCACTTACACTAGGTAACAAGCAAACCAAAAGATTCATGAGAGAGTTTCAACGTGTTTACGATGAAGCAGAAAATGAAGGCATTTTTCAGATGGCAGAGTGGCATGACAGTTTTGTGTTTGACGTTGTACGTCAAAGAGTTAAAATGCACGAATGGGATTGGGCAGCAGGACTTGTTACTGGTGAAGGCCATCCGCTGATTAACTCAATGTGGGGAGCATATCTTGATCATCTTAAAGGAGGACGTAAAGCCCTTGGAAAAAGCAAACGTACAGATCTACTTGTACCAAGAACGGAACCATACTGGAACCAATAATGAAATTCAAACTGTGGAAGCAATATGGCGCACTTAACTCTAAACCTATTTTTGCTGCTTTTGAACGTAGCGTTATATCTTGCGGGCACACTATTACTGATTCCGATACTGATAGCGACATTAATGTTATATGGAGCGTATTGTTTAATGGTAGAATGGCGCCTAATCAAAGTGTCTGGGATCAATCCAAACCCACCATCGTACTTGAGGTCGGTGGAATCAAAAGAGGAACCACATGGAAGGTAGGAGTGAATGGAATTAATCGGGACGCTTATTTTGGGGATAATAATAATGATAATAGTCGTAGCAATGCTCTTGGGCTATTTCTAAAACCGTGGCGTAAAGAAGGCAATCATATTTTATTATGTGGACAACATGATAAAAGTTTGCAATGGAAAGGCATGCCGCCAATGAGCTCGTGGGTAACAGACACTGTAACTGAAATTAGAAAGTATTCAGATAGAGTGATTGTGTTTAGGCCGCATCCTAGATGCCAACTAGACTCAATTGAAGCATACTTACCCAACGTTATTAGACAGCACCCTGTGCATGTGTCTGGTACGTATGACGATTTCGACATGTCATTTGAAGATGCATGGGCAACTATAAGTTGGTCAAGCAATCCAGGTATTCACAGCGTCATAAATGGTATACCGGCGTATACAGGTCCTTCAAGTTTAGCATACGATGTTAGTATGTCTAGTCTATCTACTATTGAAGATCCTATTTTGCATGACAGAGAACAGTGGCTAAATGATTATGCATGGACTGAATTTACAGTAGAAGAAATAGAACAAGGGCTACCACTAAAAAGATTAGAAAATTATCTAAAAACGCAAATTAACTCTTGATCTTTGCGGCATTCTATTATATAATAGTAGTATGAGACATCACACTTTTACAGAAGATCTATTCATAGATTTCTTGGACACGCTTGAGAGTAAGTTTTACTCTATGCAATACCAAGACCGCTCCGCTGCACACAGCTTTTATGACTCTATTATGCAAGGTAAGCATTTTACAGAAAAACAAGCCCAGTACGTGCTAAAAATACTGTTTAAATATCGTAAGGTAGTTTCAGATGAAATTGATTACGGTAACCATATGGAAATGCCTCAATGGAAAAGAAAGTTTCGTGTTATTGACAATAGTAAGAAAGTTTGGGTTGAAGAGGTTGACAAAACACAAAGAATTGTACTAAAATTTCCTTTCCATTTTAAGACAGACTTTGATGATTTTATTAAAGAAATACGATATAATAGAGACAGTGAAAACCGTTGGGATACAGAAAGAAAGGTTAGAACACTTTCGTTATATGATTACAATCTTGTATTACTCAAGGAGTTTTTAAAAGTTAACGACTTTGAGTTTGACCACGAATTTGAAGATATTATTGAAAGGGTTGAAGAAATTTACTGGGACGAAAAAGAGTACAGTAAAACTAGTAAAGTTACAGAAGGTACTGTTGAGCTTAATAATGCTAGTCCTAGTGCTGAAGTGTATTTTAGAAAAAACAAAACAAGTAACGTTGATTCTGATCTAGTTTTAGCAAAAAGTATGGGTCATGTGTTTACTGGTAAAACTAAAAAGTATAACCAATGGACTAAAAAGATTGCAAGTTCACAAACCAATCAGTTTTGGATAAAAGATGTTGCAGACTTTCTAAGACTAAGTTATACAGTTGATGGTAGGATTGCAGTTATCCTTGATCGTACTAGCGATGTAAATAGTTGGTTATATACATTAAGCGAAACTATAGATAATTGCGGTTTTGATAGGAATGATTTTAGAGTATGCTTTAGAGCCAATAAGCATGACGATGGAAGTTTTAACGATTGGGTTAGAGATAATGGCTTTGGAGGAAAAATAGATGGTGCTAAATTCTTAATTTTTAATCAAAAACCTGCAAAGTGGTTGTTCAAAGAAGAAAAAGATGTTACAATACTAGCAAGTAATAATTTATTTGCCGGAGGGCAAACTATGATAAGACATTTGCTAAAGAATCATCCGTGTGTTGTATACGTTGGTGATATAGCACCAACAGTCCAGGAGGAATTGATTGAACTGTAAACTGATTATTAAAGACGAAGTAAACATTAAGTGTGAAGGACTTGATGTTGCAACACGTCGAAAGATTTGTAATAAGTTAAAGTACGATTTACCTTATGCAAGGCACATGCCAGCATATAAATTAGGTAGGTGGGACGGAACTGTTAGTTTCTTTGGTATTGGTGGTTCAGGGTATCTTGCACACTTAGATGTAATCTTGCCTGTCATTACTGACTCAGGTTATGAAATAGAAGTTATTGATAATCGTCAAGCCGCTGAATTAAAGTTTGAAAAAATTACAGAAAACTATTGGGCTGACAAAGGAAAAGTTTGGCCTGAAGGACATCAACTTGCAGGACAACCAATTGTACTACGAGACTATCAATATGACGTTGTAAATAAATTTTTAGATAATCCACAAAGTTTACAAGAAGTAGCAACTGGTGCAGGTAAAACAATTACAACTGCAACACTAAGTCACTTGTGTGAACCGTATGGGCGTACAATTGTAATTGTACCTAATAAGAGTCTTGTTGTACAAACAGAAGAAGATTACGTTAACTTAGGACTTGATGTAGGTGTATACTTCGGTGACAGAAAAGAGCTAGGAAAAACACATACTGTATGCACATGGCAAAGTCTTAATGTATTAGATAAGAAAGGCAAGTATGACGATGCTCTTACACTTGCAGAATTTTTAGAAGGTGTTAATGCTGTTATCATTGACGAAGTGCATCAAGCAAAAGCAGATGTACTTAAAAAACTATTAACAATAAATTTAAAAAATTCTCCTATACGTTGGGGACTAACAGGTACTGTGCCTAAACAAGCATGGGAATTTCAAGGGATACTTGCAGGTATTGGACCAGTCATTAATCAGGTTACTGCACACGACTTACAACAAAAAGATGTACTTGCAAAATTAGACATACAGATTTTACAAACAAAAAACATTGAAGAATTTAGAAATTACCAAGAAGAGTATACTTGGTTAGTAACAGATCCTGATAGAATATCGTGGATATCTTCTAAAGTGAAAGAATTTTCACTAACCGGTAATACGTTGGTACTAGTAAACAGAATCGACACAGGTAAAAAGATAATGGAACAAATACCTGAAGCAGTTTTTGTTGCCGGCGAAATGAAACTTGCAGATAGGAAGGAAGAGTATGACGAAATTAAAACGTCGGATGGAAAAGTTATCATTGCTACATATGGTGTGGCTGCTGTCGGGATTAATATCCCTAGGATATTTAACTTGGTGCTTATTGAACCTGGTAAAAGTTTTGTTAGGGTAATACAAAGCATTGGTAGGGGAATACGTAAAGCAGAAGATAAAGATTTCGTACAAATATGGGATATAACTTCAACTTGTAAATATGCAAAACGTCACTTAACAGAACGTAAGAAGTTTTACAGAGAAGCAAAATATCCTTTCCAAATAACAAAAATAGATACATGATAGAATATAAAGAAGCAACAGAGCAAGAACAAAAAGAATGGCAAGAAGGTGACAGAACATGGTGGGCTGAAAGAGCTCTTCATTTTGTTGCTATAGCATCAGCAGTACAAGTGGCAGCACTTGGATTTATGATGATATCTTTTTGGTTAATACAGATATGGATGGATGGACCATGATAGACGAAGAAATAAAACAGTTAGAAGAAAGTATAAGAGTGTGCGAAGCTGAAAAAGTTAGCCGTAAGATTATAGATAAACTAGAAGCAAAGTTGAAAGTATTACAAAAAGGAAAGAAAAGTTAAGTTCTTGACTTCAGGAACTAACCATGCTATAATACGTCAATACAAATAAGGAAAAATGAATGAGTAGAATTTTAACATTAGATAACAAGGCGTTCAATTTAAATGAACTGCCAGAAGAAGTAGAGGAAGACGCTAGATTTAGTGTACTAGATAACAGTGATCCTTCAAATCCTGACTTCTTCTTTATGCCTTTAATATTTTTAGAAAGTTTTAACAGCCCAGCAATACTAATGAATATCGGAGGATACGAAATCCAAATGCCTTTAGATTGGTGTATGCTAATTGGAGATAGTGATTGTGCTACAGATCCAGAGGTGTTACCACTAACAAGTATTAACGAAAGAGGCTTCGAAGCGTTTTGTATGAACCCAATTAAAGGTTATAGATCCGACTTTCAACCAGTAGAGATAGTAAACATATACCAAGACGTAAGATGGTATTTTCCAAAGATGAAAAATGGACAATTATTGTCAGTACCATTACACGATGATGTAAACCCTCCATGCGTTTACTTTGTTAAAGAAATTAGTAGACAGTCAGAACAAGTTGAATTGTCCATCTTACTATGATAATTAAGTGTACATATTAAAATATCTAGGAGTATAAAATGGGTATCAAAGCAGGAAAGATTTGGGGTAACACAGAGTTAGTTCACGCAAATGGTGTACTAGAGTTTCACCGTATTGAATATAATAAAGGTTTTAAGTGTTCTGAACACGAACATCAATTTAAATGGAATGGCTTCTTTGTTGAGTCAGGCAAGATGGTAATACGTGTTTGGCAGGACGGAGAACAAAAAGGATTAGTTGACGAAACTATTCTTGAAGCTGGTGACTTTACGCAAGTGAAGCCCGGTAAGATCCATCAGTTCGAAGGACTTGAAGATGGTGTAGCATTTGAGCTATACTGGGCAGAGTTCAACCACGACGACATTGTGCGTAGAACTGTTGGTACTAAAACGTAATGAAAAAACTTGGTATCGTATCAACATTTAGTGATAAAGGTTATCACGAATATGGCAGACACTTTGTAGAAAGTGTAAGAAGGTTTGTTGATCCTAACATCACTGTTTACATCTATGTAGACAACACTGAAATTGACAATCCACCATCTAACTTTGTTATTAGAAAGTTAGAACCATCAGTGCCAGAACTTACAGAGTTTAAACAACGCAATGCACATAGAGTGCCAGGCAAGTTTATCTATGACGGTGTAAGATTTAGTCACAAGAGTTATTGTATTTGGCATTGTGCAAATAATGCTGAAGTAGATACATTGTATTGGATTGATAGCGATGCTGAAATTTATAGTAGTATTACTGAAGACTATCTAAAAGGATTTTTGCCAGAAGGGTTATTTACAAGTTATCTTGGAAGGCCACACTATACAGAAACAGGATTCCTTGCATTTGATTTAAATCACAAATATGCAAAAGAGTTCTTTGATGTGTGGAAAGAATACTATACACATGATACAATATATGATCTCGCAGGACAATTAGATTGTCATGCATTTGATGCTGCAAGAGAAAGACTGGAAAAAGAAGGTAAGATAAACAATTATGATATTGCACGTATACGCTTTCCAGAGCTTGGTAAAAATCATTTCAACGCAGCACTCGAACATCATGTTATACATTACAAAGGTGATCGTAAATTAAAGAGAGACGAGCAGTTGGCTCGAGCAATTAAAAGGATGAGGAAAGGAAAAGGTGAGTAAAGTGGCAACTAAAGGAATCAACGGACTTAAAAGAAAGCACGATAAACAATTTATACAAGAGATAATGTTTAATCGTAGTGCTGTCGTAAGACAAGAAACTGTCTACGTTGTCGATATGATTGAAAACGGCAAACTTATTGAGAGCAGACAATTACCTGGACATAGCGAAGCATATGCTGAATCTTGTGCAGAAAATTGGAAAATTGGTGTAATTAAATGAAGCATCTTCCGTTTAACGTAATCATGTTCTTTGCAATGGTATTGATTATGTCAATAGGATTTGCTACTGGAACAATTAAATGAAGATAGTATTGACTGGACATAAAGGCTTTATTGGAAGCCACTACTATGACTATATTAAAGACAGCAATGATGTAGTTGCATATGATTTAGTGTCTGGTCAAAATCTTTGTGATTCTAAAATTGTTAAACAAATGCCACCATGCGATATAGTGATACATATGGCTGCAACAAATGGAACTAGGCTATTTTACGAAACTCCTACACAAGTTGCGTTTAATAATACACTTCCAACTTTTAATTTAATTGAACAATACCTCGGAACAGACACAAAGTTTGTGTTTACTAGCACATGTGAAATATTTAACGGAGCGATTGATAAAGAAATATATCCTGTTCCTACAGACGAAAATGTTCCTATACACTTCGAAGACATTTTAAATCCAAGATGGAGTTATAGTATACCTAAAGCACTTGGTGAGAATTTAGTATCTAATTCAGGACTACAATGGTTAGTAATACGTTACTTTAACATTTATGGGCCTAGACAGAAAGATCATTTTATTAGTGAGTTTGTAGAACGTGTTGCAAAAGGCGAGTACTATATCAAAGGCGATGATACACGTAGTTTTTGTTATATTGATGACGCTGTTAAACTTACACACGAAGTAGTAGAGAAACATAGCAACGAAATTATAAATGTAGGCAGGCAAGAAGAAAATAAAATTTCAGATGTAGCAAAAATTATTATGGACATTATGGATGTAGATCCTAATAAACTTGAAATAATGCCAGGGCCAATAGGCAGTGCAAAGCGCCGTTGTCCTGACACATCTAAATTACTTAAATTAACGGATACCTTTAATTATACACCATTGAAGGTAGGATTAAAACATACAGTGGAGTCATTATTATGAAACTAGGAATCATTGGACTTGGTACAGTAGGGTCAGCAAACAAAGCAGGATTTGAAAGCATTGGGCATGAAATTGTTGGACACGACATTACACTTGATACACAAATTACAGATGTCTTTAACACAGAAATTACATTTGTTTGTGTGCCAACACCAAGCATGGATAACGGAGACTGCGACACAACTATTATTGAAAGTGTAATAGATGAACTTGCAGAAATTAATTACAAAGGTATTATTGCTATTAGAAGTACAGCAGTACCTGGCTTTACACAAAGCATGATTGACAAACATAAAAACTTAACAATTGCTTTTGTTCCAGAGTTTTTACGTGAACGTTGTGCATTAGATGACTTCCTTAACAATCATAAACTACTTGCAGTAGGTACACATGATATTTGGGTACATAGAAAAATGGTTGACTGTCACGCAGATTTACCACAGAATGTAGTACACCTAACGCCTAATGAAGCAGAAGTACTTAAATACTATAACAATGTATACGCTGCTGTAAGGGTAACGTTTGCTAACGTAATGTACGAAATTTGCGAGAAGTTAGACTGTGATTATAATACAATTAAGAATGCATACATTAAGACAGGAAAAGCAATTGACATGTACTTAGACGTTTATCCTGAACTACGAGGCTATGGAGGCATGTGTTTACCTAAAGACACAAAAGCTCTTGCATCGTTAATTAAAAAATTAGACCTTCCTTTTAGCTTGTTAGATGTTGTCACGGAGGACAACAGCAAAGTAAAAAAGACCGTGTTTAATGGAATGAGAGAAAATTAATGGATCATCCGGTTGTTGAAAATCTTCACGAACTAGTGGTTTGGCCTAAAGATACGCAGCCGCATATTTTAGATATAGGTGCAAACGTAGGTCAATTTGCAACAGAGATGAGAAGTATATTTGGTAACGCACATATATATTCTATTGAAGCAAATCCTTACTGTGAAGCAAAACTAGGCAAGAAGCAATCCAATGGTCATCTCAACGAGTACCAAATTGTTGCACTTGGTAAAGAAGAAGGTGAACTAGATTTTTATTATTCTGAAAGAAAACCTGCAGGCAAAGGAGCAAGTTTTTATCCAGAGATACAAGGCAAAGATTTACAATCTATGCAAGTACCTGTAAGAAGATTAGATGATGTGTTGCCAGAACAACATTTTCATTTAATTAAAATTGATGTGCAAGGTGCAGAAAAAGATGTTATCGAAGGTGGAAGATCATTGCTAGATAAAGCCAAGTATGTTATACTAGAACTTGCAATTAAACCTTACAACGAAGGCGCTCCGACAGGAATTGAAATGATAAAGTTAATGAACGATATGGGCTTTTGTTTAACTAACTGTATCACTGAACATAGAAGTGCAAACAAAGAAGTATTACAAATAGACGGATTGTTTCAAAAAGGAATAGACAACGCTACACGCCCAATGGAGTATTTTAATGTATAAGTTACACTACGAAAAACAAGTCTATTCACAGCATGGAGAAGATGGCATCATAGAGATGATGACTAATTCTATTATAAATCCAGACAAAACATTTTTAGAGATTGGTTGGGGCGACGGCGGAACTAACATGACCAATTACTTACAATATGATAAAGACTGGGGCGGTGTTGGTGTTGATGCAAGAGAAAGTCCTAAAGGCAGAGAAAGATTTACAGATAAATTTAAGCATATAGCATCTAAAGTTTACCCACACAATGCACAAGAGTTTATGAAAGAAGTACCTTACAATTGCGACTTTTTTAGTTTAGACATTGATAGTTTCGACTATGCTGTTGCACATGAGTTATTTCTAAACGGAGGTTTTAGACCCAAAACAGTTTGTGTAGAGTTTGCAGATCAGTTTGGACCTAACGCTGTTGCAAGTTTTCCACATGTGCCAAGTATGAAATGGAAAACAATTAGAAAAGGAAAGTTAACTACATCAGGCTGTAGTTTACAAAAGTGGAAACTATTTTTTGAACATTTTAATTACTCATATTTTGGATTTGACTCTAGTAGTACTAACTGTTTCTTTTACAATGCACAAGAACTTATTCCAGCTCATTTAGAAAATTTACCTATCTTAGCAAACACAGATTTACAATATTCCGATGACAGCAAAGCAATTGAAAACATCAATGAGTCGGCTGCTTGGAAACCGTTAGTGGAACAAATTTACACTAGCGATATAGGATTATGATAACCAACCAGAAAAGGAAAACTTTATGTTACACAAAATCAGTGATATGTGCGATAAAGTCGAAGTCATCTATAGAAAGTCTGAAGAGCTAAGAAAACAAAAGTATGACACCCCTAAAGCAGCAAGAGACGAAACGCAAATTGAATTTCTTATACAGGACATACAAACCCTGTGCAGAGAGATTAGTCATGACCGCAGTGAGTATGTAAAATGATATCAAAAGAATATCAAGAGATGCTATCGCTTATCCATACTGGTACAAAGTTTGGAAAGCGTTCCAAAATACCAGAACATCTAAAAAGATTTATATCTAAACAATCAATTAGGTCTATGATTGATTTTGGTTGTGGTAAAGGGCAACTACTTGATGTTCTAAGACACAACTACCCCACTATTGATATTATGGGTTATGATCCTGCCAATTCACAGTTTAATGTACCATTACAAAATGTTGATTTAATATTCTCAACTGATGTACTAGAACACATTGAACCTGCTCATCTTGATAAAACACTTGAAGAAATTAAAGAACACAGCACACACATTTACCATTTAATTAGTTGTGCGCCAGCCAAACTTATACTGCCAGATGGTAGAAATGCACATCTAATACAGCAAACACCAGATTGGTGGAGACAAAAACATTTAGCTTTGGGTTATACTATAATCAAAGAAGAATATAGAGAATTTAACAAATATTCAAAACAACTTGGTAAAGATATACCTGTTAAAAACTATTTCATAATGGCTAGGTTATCATAAAAAACTCTTGCATTTATTTGCATAAGATAGTACAATATAAGTATGATTAAACTTTTATTTGTAGCCATAATTCTATTACTTCCTGCATGTGGAACAACTGTAGCCGTTTTGGACGTTACTGCTAGTACAGCCATATATGCAGGTAAAACAGTAGTAAATACGATAGATATGATTACACCAGATATTGTTAACAAGGACTAGAATGTCAAAATTAAAACTAAATGAAATTCTTGCATCTGTTGATATGAATGCAAAACACATATGGGACGAGCTTACAGAAGAGCAACGTAAGAGTGTTGTATACTTCACGCTTAACCGCTATATAAGCAACGTACAAGGGTCTAGAGAGCTAAAGGAGCATTATGTACTACTAGGCAACGAACGCTTTAATAAGAACCTTTTCCTGCTGTTAAACAAGCATAATAAATTGCTATGGCAACTTGCATGTAGTTGCGGTCACGAAGAAAAGAATATTCATAGACATGAATGGCTAGGACTCAAAAGAGAAAAGAACAAAAAAGAAGAATTTTTAAAGAAGATATTTCCAGACATGAAAAGTGCAGATATCTCTGCATTGGCAGCAATGTCAGATAACAAAGAAATTAAAGATCACTGTAGAGGTCTTGGTTGGGATAAGAAACAGATTGATGCAATTAAATTATAAATGTGATTACTGCGGAAAAGCATTTGCAAAGGAGAAAACTTTGTTTGTGCATGTATGCGAGCCTAAAAGAAGGCACATGGCAAAGAACGAAAAGCATGTGCAGTATGGACTATTGACATTTAGAAAGTTTTATGAATTTAATCAGCCGTCAGCAAAGCCTAAAGATTTTGATGCATTTGTTAGTAGTCCTTACTACAACGCATTTGTTAAGTTTGGTAGTTTTATGGTTAATACTAATCCTATCTACCCAGAAAGATTTTTAGAGTTTGTAGTTAAGAGCGGCATCAAATTAGATCATTGGTGTAGAGATGAATTGTATGACACATACATTAAAGAGTTATTAAAAATAGAACCAGCTGATGGTGCTATACAACGTAGTATTAAAACAATGATGGACTGGGCAGATAACAACGAAGCTGAATGGAATCACTATTTTAGTTACTGTAATTTAAATAGAGCAACGCATGATATTAAAGACGGAAAGATTAGTCCTTGGATATTACTAAATTCAAAGGCAGCAAAAGACATGATGCAAAATATGACAGATGAACAATTAACTATTATTGGGCCTGTTTTAGATCCTAAGTACTGGATGATTAGATTTAAGAAACTTCCAGCAGATGTAGAACTAGTAAAAGAAGTAATTAAAGAAGGTAACATCTCGTGACAAAAAAGAGAAAACTATTAAGTGGTAAAGAAGTACCGCAACTTGAACGAGTTGCTAACCTTAGTATAATAACAAAGTGTCCTAAGAAGTGGAAGATAGTTGATATGGAAACAGGCGAAGAATATGTTGCTAGTGGAACGCTTGAACTTTACAAGCAATGGAAAAGAATAAAATGATTTTAGCAATCTCATTTACACTACTATGCTATGTATTACCGATATATATGTTAGTGAAGATGGATAAAGAAGAACCAAAATAATGCCAGATATTGATATAGATTTTGTTGACAGAGAAAAAGCACTGAAGCACTTTAAGCATATCAGAGCAAGTCGTGTTGACGATGGTAAACTAGTAAAACATAATACTGGTGTATATATGCATGAGGTTCCTGTAAATGCTGAATTAAATTTATGTAGTGTTCCGCACAAAGAAGCAGAAGATCAAGGCTATTTTAAGTTAGACTTTCTCAATGTAAGTATATACAAAGATGTGCGTAACGAAGAACACTTGCAAAAATTAATAGATAAAGAACCAGTATGGGATCTATTATTGCATGACGATTTTACAGATTTATTGTTTCATGTTAACGGACATGGCGATATATTACGTAAGTTAAAGCCTAATAGTGTAGAGCAACTTGCAGCAGTACTTGCCATTATAAGACCTGCTAAACGCCATTTAGCAAATGAAAGTTGGAATACTATTATGCAAGAAGTGTGGGAAAAGCCAACAGACGGAGCATACTTTTTTAAGAAGTCACATGCAACTGCATATGCATTAGCAGTTAGAGTACAGATGAATTTGCTGTCAGAAGTAAAAGAATGAGATATTTGATTATATTAATACTGTTATCAGGTTGTGCTGCAAAGGATTTAAATTTAAATCCGTGGACAACAATATTAAATCAAATAATAAAGGCAGAAGGAAAAAAAGATGAGTGAAGATTTTATAATTATAGCAATAACAATAATTGTATTAGGAGGTGCATTGTATCTTAACGTAGTATTACAAGACACTAAAGCAATGAGTATAATGAAAAAAATCTTTTGGCCTTTGATTAAATTAAAAGAATGGCTAGACCCAAATCATTGGTCAAATAAATTAGGTGAAAAAAGTGGAGCCTATGACAAAGCAAGAAACAGTAAAATAAGAAAATGGGGAGACGGTCTAAAAGGTTGGAAATGGTGGACATGGCAAATAGTTGGCGGAACTATTACAATTATAGTTTGTGAGTTCTTACTTAATATGATTGGCTTGTCAATGCTACCTTGGAGATGGTAATGAGAGTAAGTATAGATGATATCGGTGGTGTAATTGCAAAACAGGACGATCGTTATATTGTAAAAGATAATACGACACTAAAGAACTTAATCTTAAGTAGTACGTTTCTAGAAGCAAACAAAAGCACAAGCGGACATAAACACGAAGGACAGGAAGAAGTTTACTTCTTTATTAAAGGTAAAGGTAAAATGCAATTAGATGACGATACTATTACTGTACAAGAAGGTGATGTTATACTAATTGAAGATGGTGTATTTCATAGAGTACACAACACAGGCGATTACGGTTTATATTTTGTTTGTGTGTTTGATGGGAAAAGGAATCATTAATGGAAAATTTTATTCACACATTTCAAGTAGGCGAACAAGTATGTGATGACCTAGTTGCATATCATGCCGAGAAAGATGAATACAAATCTGCAGGAGTTGCAGGAGGTATTGTAGATCATAATATCAAAGAATCTACAGATGTAATTTTTTACAATAGCAGTACTGATCCAAGAATACAACGATACTTTCAACAATTGCAAATGGGTTATGATCAATATATTGAAAAGTATAATTTACAACATTTGTATCTTAAGACAGAGGATCATAATTTATTACAGCACTATCCAGTAGGAGGCGGATTTAAAGTTTGGCACTTCGAAAGAGATAGAGGTGACGAAGCACGTCAGTTAGTTTACATGACATATCTTAATGATGTACCAGATGGAGGTACAGCATGGAAGTATCAAGACTTTGAGATTGAGGCAAAGAAAGGCTTGTCAGTTATATGGCCAAGTGACTTTACTCATACACACAAAGGCATAGTTTCTCAGACATCTGAGAAGTGGATTGCAACCGGTTGGTTCAATTATTCATAAAATAAGTGTTTTTTATATCTTTATATAAATAGCTCGTATGGGGTAGAAAATGTCTTCTACTCTACAATAATTTCATAAAATGGAGAATAAGGTGGTAAGATTTATCAATGAGTTGAGAGCTCGTTGTACTGGCGATACGTGCGACAGAGTCGCAGAATTAATACTTATGGTAGGAACATTCATCACGATGTACGTGGCGATGCTTCCGATTATTTAACTAGAAGGTTTTCTAACGAGCGTAATTGACTTACGCTTAATCCTCTTTGTAATAATAGCGTTTAGACTAGTGACAGGACCTAATATGACCTGGACGTCCTTGCTGGTAAAGTTTCTAATAGCGTACTTAAAAGGGTAAATTTCCCTAGATAAAAATATATTAATAGGAATTTGTCTGTTGCTTTCCCACCACCATGCTTCGCCCAGTTCAATAAATTTTTCTTGATCTTTCTGAGTTTTTAACTTCTCGTAGTCGTAGAATGATGTAACATTATTGTCTTGGTTGATGATTATACCAACGTACTCTTTTTCGGCGTGTTTTAGAACGCTTATGAACGGAAAGTTCTCTTGTAAATTATCTGTTATTCTCATTTTTTAGTTTGTTCTCATTTCGATAAATATGTATATGCAAAGTCATTCAATATATTTATATCCAAATTTACTCAACGTCTATGATAATGGCGTTAACGGTACTTGGAAAGTGGAGAGAAAACGTATGGTATACAATCGAGGGCTGATGGCTTATCGTAGTGTCGATAATAGAATCGACTTACAGGTAAGAAACAGCGATGAAAAGAAATACAACATAACTGGTTCTACAGTTGTGTTTAATATTATAAACAAAGAAAATAGTGATTTAGTTCTTAGTAAAGACTGCTCAGTAGACGACTTAACAACTGGTAGAGTGTATGTTATACTAACAGCGGACGAACTAACAGAACTAGAGCCAGGATTTTATAGCTATAGCATTACTAAAGAAGTAAGACAAACAGTTGACTCCACCGACTATAAAGTTACTTCAAGATCTCCGCTATACTTTGATCCACACTACGGTGCAATGGGCAACTTAGAGATTATGGGTGACGTGCTAGGAACTCCTTACAATACTATAGAAGTTTATAAGTTTAATAAGGACATTGACTGGGATAGTCTTGCATATATGGCAGACGATACAGAACAGTTCCAAAACCCAAGACCAAATTATAACCAAACTAATACTTCTAATAATGTGTTTGATGAATTACATTACAGTAGTATAGTTGACCTTAAACCCAATATGCAAACTCCAAGCAGTTTACACACCTTACAGTTTTATTTCAAAAACTATACAGGGAAAGTAGAAATACAAGGCAGTTTAGCAGACGGTGGTACTCCAAGTGCAGATAGTTGGTTTGTTTTACAGACGTTTGACATCACAAGCACAGATGGTAATATATTCAAAAACCAAACCGGTAAGTATAATTGGTTTAGAGTAAAGCACTGTCCAACTCGAGAAAACACAGGATCTTTGGATAAAATTCTAGTAAGATAGGTTGACATTACCCGCAAAGATGCTATACTAATACTATGACTCTGGTATTAGATAAATTCCGAACACTCTTGCCTTCACGTGCCAAAACTAGTCCTTCAGGTTGGACAAGTTTTAATGCTCCGTGTTGTTCCCATAGAGGTCACTCTCAGGACAAACGTAAGCGTGGTGGTTTGAAATTTGATTTAGGTGTGGTATTCAATTGCTTCAACTGTAAGTACAGTGCAAGTTGGGAACCAGGCAGACCTTTATCAAACAAGTTTAAAAATTTATGCAGATGGCTAGGTGCTAACGATGACGATATCAATCAAATGATATTTGAAGCACTTAAAGCTGAATCACCAGAGTATACTCCGAGAGAAGTTTCTAGTACAGTAACGTTTACGCCTAAGACATTACCAGAGGGTGCTTTAGCGATACGTGATTGGTTAGAAGCTGATCTCAACGAGGAAGAGGAAGCCAGTCTAGCAGAAGTAGTTAAGTATCTACTAGAAAGAGATTGTGATCCTGTTAGCAAACACTTTTATTGGACACCGCTTGAAGGATATAGAGATAGAGTCATTATTCCATTTTGGTACAAAGGAAGTATTGTAGGATCAACTGCTAGGAAAGTTAAAGATGGCAGACCTAAATATATTTCCGATCATCACCCTCACTTTGTCTATAACATTGACGAACAAAAGGAAGATCAGAAATATATATTTGTAACTGAAGGACCGTTTGATGCACTATCTATTGGTGGTGTTGCATTGCTTACTAATAATATTCACGAGCAACAAGCAAGGATTATTAATAGTTTAGGTCAAGAAGTAATCGTTATTCCAGATCAGGATAGTGCGGGTGTTGAGCTTATTAACAAAGCTGATGAGCATAATTGGCATGTTGCATTTCCTAACTGGGATAGTGATGTAAAAGATGTTGCTGATGCAGTCAAACGCTATGGTAAATTGTTTGTACTAGTTGATGCAATGAAGACCGCGGTGCAAGGTTCTATTAAGTTGAACGTTGCTAAAAATAACTTTGAACATAAATTGGAGACTGCGTAATGAAACGGATCAAAGATTGGTTCATACATAAATGGGACTGGCTTGTTGAAAAGTATTATGCCTGGAAACTCAAGCGAATGAATAAGAATAACAAAGACCCGTTTATCTACAAGTAAGATATCAGCTATGGTAGAAAGGATTCTTGAAATGAAAAACGAAGTACAAGTAGGCATATTTGAGGTAATCAAAAGCCTACTAAAAGGTAACAGTGTTGTACTAGCAGTAATTTACACGCTAGGACACGTTGGTATTGCAATGACTGTTGTTAGTCTAATGACTGGCGCAAGTCTTTGGGAAGCTGGTGCAGTTGCACTTGTTGAACCTAGTATAAACGGAGTGTGGTTTTACGCACTACATTCATTATGGAAAAAATATAACACATGATCAGTTGGGGGATTTCAGCTAACAGTCACGATGCAGCACTTGCTGTATTTAAGAACAAAGAACTTTTGTTCGCAAGTCACAGTGAGCGTTTCAGTGGCGTTAAAAATGACCCCCATCTTGATAAAAATTTAATAAACTATGCTCTCCATTACGGTGAGCCCAACGAGGTACATTGGTATGAAAACCCAATTAAAAAATCTTTACGACAACTTTATGCAGGCCAAGGATGGAATTTCGCAGACAATAATATACGAAAATATCTTGACAGGTATGGAGTGGATTGTCCTATCAATTACACTAGTCATCACAGGAGTCACGCTGCTGCTGGCTATTATACCAGTGGGTACGATAATGCTACTGTTTTATGCATTGATGCAATTGGAGAATTTGAAACGCTAACTATTTGGGAAGCAGAAGGCAACGACATGTACCAAGTGTGGAGTCAAAAGTTTCCACACAGTATCGGACTTTGGTATAGTGCAATGACTCAACGTATTGGCCTTAAGCCTAACGAAGATGAATACATCTTAATGGGAATGGCTGCATACGGAGATAAAGGAAGATTGTATCACGACATATTGGATCAGTTCATTGACGTTAATTATAATAATAAAAACTTAACTGTTAGACTAAAACAAAATTTACATAGAGGTTGTAAGAGTTGGAGACCTGATCTTACTACTGAACAAGACATGTATGACATTGCTGCCGCTACACAATTAATATATGAACAAGCATTACTTGAAATGCTGTTGTATTGCAAATATACATGTAAAAGTAAAAACTTAGTGCTAATGGGAGGCTGTGCATTAAACTGTAGTGCAAACGGCCAAGCAAAAGAATTGTTTGATAATGTTTGGATTATGCCTAATCCTAGTGACGCAGGTAGTGCAATAGGTGCTGTTCTTTCAAACTATAACGAACACATAGAGTTTAAATCACCTTACTTAGGCTATGATATAAAAGGAAAGTATCCAGTTGAGAATACACTTAACGCATTGTTATCCTCCGGTATCTGTGGAGTTGCTAACGGTCGTGCTGAATACGGTCCTAGGGCTCTTGGCAATCGTAGTCTGTTTGCTGATCCAAGAGGAGAGCATACAAAAGATAGGGTCAATGATATTAAACACAGACAGAAGTTTAGACCATTTGCACCAGTTGTCCTTGAAGAACATGCACAGGAATTGTTTGACGGACCAATGGGGCCTTATATGCAGTATACCGCCAAGTGTAGAGATACAAATAAGTATCCTGCAATAGCGCATATAGATGGTACATCAAGAGTTCAAGTAGTTAATAAGAAGCTACACACGGGCTTGTATGAGCTTCTAAGACGGTGGTATAGCGCCACAGGATGCCCTATGTTATTAAACACAAGTTTAAATATTAAAGGAAAACCTATGGTAAACGACAAAGTGGACGCAAAAGAGTTTGCTCTAAAGTATGGAGTGAGTGTATACTAGTAACATAATTACGTATGAGAGAAGATAAAATGACTAAGAGAAAAAGAAACAAGTTTGAGAGAAAGCTAGATGAATATAATCATACAATGGAATTGATTAGAACTATTGTTCCGATTATTGTTTTGGGCTTACAAATTTATATTATAATAGAGTTAATAAAGTAATGGCAAAAAATTACGATTACGAAGTACAGAAAGTTTATCTGGAAATGATGCTGGCAGATGCAGAAACATTTGTTAGGTGTCAAGGTATCTTTGACAGTACTTTGTTTGATAGAAAGTTGCAAGAAGCAGCCGAGTTTATGAACATGTATACTAAAGAGTATAACGTGTTGCCTGACTATGATATGGTTAATGCAAGTTGCAGAACAGAGTTAAAACATCCAGGTGATGTCAAAGAAGGACACACAAATTGGCTAATGGACGAGTTCGAAAGTTTTACAAGACACAAAAGTTTAGAACGTGCAATTTTAAAAAGTGCTGACTTGCTAGAACAAAATGAATATGGCGAAGTTGAAGGACTTGTAAAAGAAGCAGTACAAATTGGTCTAGCACGTGATATGGGTACAGATTACTTTTTAGATCCTAAAGCAAGACTTATGGGACTTAAAGATAAGAACGGACAGGTTTCAACTGGTTGGGATAGTTTAGATAGAAAACTATTTGGCGGGTTCAACAGAGGCGAGTTGAATATATTTGCAGGTGGATCAGGTGCAGGTAAGAGTTTGTTCTTAGCAAACTTAGGTGTTAACTTTGCATTAGAAGGTCTTAACGTTGTTTACTTAACACTAGAGCTTAGTGAAGCACTTGTTAGTATGCGTGTAGATAGTATGGTAACAGGTATTAGTACAAGAAACATTTTTAAAGATCTTGATGATGTAGAAATGAAAGTTAAAATGATTGGCAAGAAAGCAGGCATGATGCAGATTAAATATATGCCTAGTGGAAAGACTGCTAATGATATTAGAGCGTATCTAAAAGAATATGAGATTAAGGCAGGTAAGAAAGTAGATGTATTGTTAGTAGACTACTTAGACTTGCTTATGCCAATAGGTAAAAAGATTAGTGCAGAGAATTTGTTTGTTAAAGACAAGTATGTATCTGAAGAACTGCGTAACTTAGCAATGGAATTGCAAACTGTATTTGTTACAGCGGCACAGTTGAATAGAGGTGCAGTAGAAGAAGTAGAGTTTGATCATTCACACATTAGTGGTGGACTTAGTAAGATTCAAACAGCAGATAATGTGTTTGGTATTTTTACAAGTAGAGCAATGCGTGAAAGAGGCAGATATCAAATACAATTAATGAAAACACGTTCAAGTAGTGGTGTAGGACAAAAAGTAGATTTAGGCTTTGACATTGACACGCTACGTATTGTAGACATAGATGAAGATGAA